>Ga0157371_10004177_pt1 | contig 12728 bp, 12 predicted proteins | sample C45metaG_FD_113462 | JGI IMG/M metagenome (GOLD analysis project Ga0157371, IMG submission 113462) | Corn rhizosphere microbial communities from Kellogg Biological Station, Michigan, USA - C4-5 metaG | ecosystem: Host-associated > Plants > Roots > Rhizosphere > Soil | place: USA: Michigan... | reverse complement strand
TACCATGCCATTTGGAAAATTTGCACATGGTTTCTATCGTAGTTCAGCGTTACTCAAGTTTGCTATCGAAAATAGAATAAAAAAATAATATATCTACGAGTTGAATATAAAGAGTTTGTAACTCTTTATATTCAATAAAAATGCCACTCAGAGAGGTACGTTAGTTTCTTTAAAGAGCTTGTTTAAAGTAGAACAAATAGAGCAGCCCTAACTATTCCATCATTCTGTAAAATCTAAATGAACATTTCACTAGATATTTTAAACAGCTAGCTAAAGATTTTAAAAGATAACTCATCACCTAATATAATAATTGCCAGACCGACTATCATGACTAGCGGTAAAATGAGTTCTAGAAAATAAATTGGACTTCAATTGCTCCCAACAGTCCCAAATGGTCAATTAATAATGAAGAGATAATCTGCCCAGCAATCTCCATTCCTAACAAACTGGATAGACAGATTGTTAGCGCAAAAATTACTTAACAAAGCAATGCACACGAATTCCAACTAAAAGAATCCACCATGGTTGGGTAGAAATAGCTATTAATAAAGAATTAATTTCGCCCTAGGCTAGAGAATAAACACCAATCCGTACTGCACAAGCAGTAAATGAAAATAATGCAGCAGCAATAGAATCCCGACCTAAGTCCTTAGCCAAAGGTCATTTGAAACCACATTTGGGAATGTGACAAAAAGTGTTTATATGATTGTTTGGCATAAGTGCCAATACCAAAAGTACTATTTGGTACTTGTGGTGAATATCTATTCTCTATAGCTTATAAAAACTTGTCTAAGCAGTATTGCCCAAGCAGATAACCTAAGGGCTACTACATGTAGGTACCCTAGTAAATGAATACAAAAGTAATAAGATGGAGAATTCAATATGACTGAACATCATGAGATCGTTATTGTCGGTGCCGGGTTTTCAGGCATTGGTACAGCTATCGCACTTCGCAAAGCAGGTTTTGAAGATATTATCATCCTTGATGATGCCACTGGGCCTGGTGGTGTATGGCACTGGAATACTTATCCAGGTGTGGCAGTTGATATTCCATCATTCAGTTACCAATTTTCCTTTGAGCAAGGTAATAGTTGGTCTCGTAGCTATGCCCCAGGCAAAGAGCTGAAAGCCTATGCCGAGAAATGTGTGGCCAAATATAATCTAACCAAACTGTTCCGTTTTAATACACGCGTACAAAAAGCTGTATTTGATGAAAATGAAAGCCTATATCATCTAGAAACAAGCAGTGGTAACTTATCCGCACGTTGGCTGATCCATGCTGGCGGACCATTAAGCCAACCCAAACTACCTGACATCTCTGGTATTGAAAGCTTCAAAGGTAAGACGATGCACACCAGCCGCTGGGATCACTTGGTTGATTTAACCGACAAGCGCGTGGGTATTATTGGTACAGGTGCAACTGCAGTACAAGTGATTCCAGCAATAGCATCTACTGTTAAAAAGCTGACCGTCTTCCAGCGTACCCCTATCTGGTGTTTACCAAAGCCAGATTTCTCTCTTTCAAGCACCGCACGCCGAGGTTTAAAGTCCTTACCAGGGGTAAAAGGAATATCTCGTCTTGCCAGTCAGGCCTTTGTAGAACTCACCTTTCCAGTTATGGCTCATTATCACAGCCTGATTCCCGGTACGGAACTGATTGAAAAAGCTGCCCGCGCTTATGTGGCCGCGCAGGTACACGACCCAGCAATCCGTCAAAAGCTAACACCAAATTATGCGATTGGCTGCAAGCGCCCAAGCTTCCATAACACCTACCTGAAGACTTTCAACCGTAATAACGTGATACTAGAAACCAGTAGCATTATAGAAATCACCCCTAAAGGCATTCGCACTAGTAATGGTGTAGAACATGAACTTGACGTGCTAATTCTGGCTACCGGTTTTAAGGTAACCGACAAGGATGCTCTCCCAACCTATGCCGCTTTTGGCCGAAATGGCGTTAATCTAGCTGACGACTGGGAAGAAAACCGCTTACGTTCATACCAGGGGATTACTGTAGCTGGCTTCCCCAACATTTTTACCATTTTTGGTCCATACGGCTATAACGGCGCGTCTTTCTTCACCCTAATTGAAAACAGCGCAGCACATATTGTTCGTGTGTTGAAAGAAGCCAAAAAGCGTAGTGCCGTGGCTGTTGAAGTGAAAAAATCCGCGCAGGATGCCTACATGACAGACATCCTGTCACGCAAGGATCGTCAGGTATTTACCAACCCAAGCTGTCAGGGTTCTAACAGTTACTATTTTACAAAGCAAGGTGATGTGCCCTTCCGTGCTTCCACCACACTAGAAGCCGCCTGGAAAAGCCGCCATTTCGACTTGAAAGACTATATTTTTACAGTGCAAGAGAAAACGACCTAGTTTAATTAGGGTCTGTTGACATTTGTAGCGTATATTTTGCTCTATAAAGGCAGCCATATAAATATACAAGCTAAAGCCACCGCACTCTGATAATTTCTCTTTAGCTTGTCATATCTTGTCGCAATGCCTCTAAACTGTTTTAATCGTGCAAAGGTATTTTCTACCAAGTGTCTAATTTTATATAAATGCCAATCCATATGATCATTATTGAGTTGGGTATTGGATTTTCGTGGAATATTTGCATGTGTTTTTGTCTTTTTTATTTGTTCACGTAAACTTTCTGAATCATATCCCTTGTCTGCACATAATGTTTCTGTCGAATTTAAATCTAATTTTGAAACTAAATCAGGCGCAACTTTGACATCATGAGTTGTACCATCAGAAATAATAACTTCTATTGGGTTGCCATCAGCATCAACAGCCAAATGTATTTTTGAGCTATTACCACCAATACTTTTGGAAATATCTTGATTCTTAATCCCAGCAGAATGTTGATGTGCCCTGATATGACTTGCATCAATGAAAACCCATTCTTTGTCCGCATGTTTACTAAATAATTTAAATATTTTCATAAATTTATTGTCCGCAGACCAACGACAATACTTTTTAAATATTGAGTTTGATTTGCCAAATTCTGTTGGTAAATCTCTCCAAGGACAACCTGTTCTGATACGGTAAAGGATAGCTTCAATAAAATTTCTCAAATTTTGTTTGAGATAAATCCTAAAATTACGGAAAATAGATTTTAGCTTAGACCAGTGTTGATCTTTCAGCATTGTTCGAGGCATAGCGAGTAGTAAATTTGGTTTGGCGATTAAATTTTACTATCTCGCTATTTTTTATACAGTAAATGTCAACAGACCTTATTATTTAGATGAAATTTTATTGCGTTTTCAACACAGTTAGCTGAGTAAATTATGGCACAAGTTCAACTGGATCAATTTGATCTAAAAATTCTTAAGATTATTCAGGAAGATGCACGAATTGCCCAAAAAGATTTAGGTGTGCGTGTAAACTTATCTACAGCGGCAGTAAATAGAAGATTAAAAAAATTAAGTGATGATGGCGTAATTAAATCCTATACAGCTAATATTGAGCCAATTTTTATAGGCCTACCAATTACAATTATTACCATGGTTGAAATTTTAAGTGAGCAGCTTGAACATTTAGATGTTACAAGAGGATTATTTTCAAGCTGTGAATATATCCAACAATCTTACTATGTAGCTGGGGAATGGGATTTTGTACTAATATTTCAAGTTAAAGATATGGATCAATATACTGAACTTTCTGAAAAGCTATTTATAAAAAATAATAATGTAAAACGCTTTAAAACACTTGTAGCTATGAAAAAAGATAAAGCCTCACTTTCAATTCCTCTTTAAATAAAAAGGCAAAGCACTGATTCGCTTTGCCTTTTAAGTCTCACACTAAACCATAAAATATCGCAGAAACAGTAACAACTCCTATCAATGTTATAAATATATTGCTAATTTTATTACGATAGGATGCTAAAGCAGAAATCTTATGTATTGCATACATAGGTAAAAGTAAAACTAAGATTGCTCCAGTAGGCCCACTAATACTTACAATAATATCGAGAATGCTTGGGTTTTTATAAGCAATGAACCAACAAGTAAGAATCATAAATACAAAAATAATTTTATCGACTATAGACTTACTTAAATTAATTTTTTTTCTTCGACATTGATCAGTAATGATATCAGTCAATGTTTCATGTGCACCAATATAATGACCTAAAAAAGATTTCATAATTGCAATGAAAGCAATTAGAGGGGCTGCCCATGCAATAACTGGTGTATTAAAATGGTTAGCGAGATAAGAAAGAATAGAAATATTTTGCTCTTTTGCAGTTGCTAGGTCTTGAGGAGATAAACTTAACACACAACTATAAACGAAAAACATTACAACACAAACCATTAATATATAGCCATATTTTTGAATTTGCGAACATTTTTTATCAGCTTCAATTTCACCGTATGTTTTACGTTGCTTAACTACAAAAGGTGAAATGATCGGATAATGATTAAATGAAAGGACTAAAACAGGGAATGTCATCCATAGCGTCATCCAAATATTACTATGACTACTTGAAGTTGATGTAAAGTTCTCAAAAATAGCAGTATTCCAGTGAGGAATGAGCCAAATAGCCATAAATATTAATGAGATAATAAATGGGTAAACTAATATACTCATTACTTTTACTGTAATATCTTGTCCAAAACGAACAATAAATAATAGAATACAAATTAATATAAAGGATAATAAAGCTCGTGGTGGTGCAACTAAGTGTAATTGATGAGTTATAAAGGACTCAACAGTATTAGTTACTGCTACGGCATACACTAATAAAATTGTGTAAATAGCCCAAAAATAAATTAAATTAAAAATACGACTAGCAGTAGTTCCCCAATATTCCAAAATTACTCCTGTAATCCCACTCTCTGGTTTGCTCGAAGATAAAATAAATCGGGCAAATGCTCGATGAGCATAAAAAGTAATTGGATACGCTAGCAATGTAATAATTAACAATGGAATTAGTCCACCAATTCCAGCATTAATTGGTAAGAATAAAACCCCAGCACCAATTGCTGTTCCAAATAATCCTAACATCCATGTAGTATCTTGCGAATTCCATTTGTTACTATCCAAATATCCTTGCATCTGATTTAAATTTTTTGACATAATTATTGCCTCTGAAACTTTTTTCGGTTTTCGAGGAATGGAAATGCCTTAGAATGCAGAATCGTTAAATAATTCATTATAAAAAATTGAATATACTTACCCATGAAGTAAATTTAAAAAATTTACTTCTAATTAAAATCAATCTATTTAACGTTATTCTGCATTAAATGGACATAACAGTTCCTTCTGTTAAATCATTTGAAATACGATTTCTTTGTATTTCTTGCTTTATAAAGGTAAGCGTGTTCTGATAATTTCAGCAAAATATTGAGCACCTACACTCAATATATCGTCATTAATGTCATAATTAGAGTTATGAAGAGGAATAAATCCCTTTCCATCTTCTTCCACACCATTTCCAATAAATGCGAAGCAGCCTGGTACTTTCTCTATAAATGCTCCAAAGTCTTCTGAAGCCATCATAGCCTGAACATTGGCATCTACTTTTGATGCACCAACTATGTTAATTGCTGCCTTAACAGCCGTACTAACACAAGTAGCATTATTGACTGTTGGAGAGAACTCATGTGTGTATTCAAACTCGCATTCAGCATCATGCATTTTGCAAATACTTTCACAAATTGTACGCATTCGATTTTCTAACATTGCTTGTACATCTGGAGAATAACTACGCGTATCTCCCGTAATAATTACATTGCTAGGAATTGCATTACGGATACCATCTGTATGAATTTCTGTACAAGAAATCACGGCTGGTACACTTGGATCTAAGTTACGAGAAATAATAGTCTGTAAAGCCAAGATAATTTCAGCTGCAATAACTAAAGGATCTTTCCCCATATGAGGTCGGGCAGCATGTGTCCCTTTCCCTTTAATTTTAATTGTGAAATTATCTTCACTTGCCATAATGCCTCCTACTCGGGTGCAAATGCTACCAGCTGGTAAGCCCGGCCAATTATGGACACCATAAAACTCATCAATCGGAAAGCGCTCTAGTAAACCTTCATTCATCATGGCTTTTGCACCACGACCATGCTCTTCTGCGGGCTGAAAAACAAATCTAACAGTCCCATTAAAATCACGACTTTCAGTTAACAATTTTGCAGCACCAAGCAACATTGTCATATGTCCATCATGGCCACACGCATGCATTTTTCCATGATTTTTAGAACAATAAGACTTATTTGTTGTTTCTGTAATATTCAACGCATCCATGTCTGCTCGCAATCCAATTACTGTTGGACTATCACCAACAGTAAGACTAGCAACCAAACCTGTTCCACCAATACCAGTATGGACCTCTAATCCCATAGCTTTCAGTTGTCGAGCAACATACTCAGCTGTAGAGATTTCTTCAAATCCTGTTTCTGGATTCGAATGAAGTTCATGTCGCCATGCATGTAATTGTTTTTCAAAATCAGTTAAGTTCATATGAGTTCCTTGTTTAACTAAATAAATTTTTTATCTAGTTTCATGACCTTTAATTAGTATGGATAAAGTCCTTCCCATACTACTTTTCGATATAAGTCTGAATCTGTATCACCTTCTGTACTAAAAATTAGTACGACAGACTCTTCCGTTAAACCCAGTGCCCTTTTGAGATTTTCTTTATCTGGACTATTAGCAATTGCGTAGAGCAAACCAAGATTAATTGCCCCTGATGCACCGCTAGTTATAGCTCTATCACCCTTTAAAGGATTACCTAAAATTCTCATACCTGTTGCGGCAATAGAATCTTCAACTTTGGCAAATGCAAACGCACAGTCTTTTAAGATCGGCCATGTAACTGGATTAACCTCACCACAAGCCAAACCTGCCATGATAGAGTTTAAGTCACCATCTACAGCAACAAGCTTTCCTGATTTATCTTGGGCAGATTGATAAACACAGTCAGCAGTAACAGGTTCAGAAACAATGGCTTTAAAATTCTGTACCCCAAGAGCATCAACCAGATACCCTAGAACACCACCGGCCATAGCGCCTACTCCAGCTTGAAGCATAACGTGTGTCGGTATTGAATCTGAGAATTCACTAAGTTGTTCTACAGCTTCATCAGCCATAGTCATATAACCTTGAGAAATCCATGTTGGAATCGTTTCATAGCCATCCCAAGCTGTATCCTGTACAAGAAGCCATCCATTTTTAAGGGCTGTCTGGCTAGCTAAACGGACTGTGTCATCATAATTTACATCAGTGATAATACACTCAGCCCCTAAAGCTTTAATTCTTTCAACGCTTGAACTTGCAGCACCTTTGGGCATGAACACAACTGCTTTTTGCCCCATTTCCCTTGCAGCCCAAGCAACTCCTGTTCCATGATTTCCTGCCGTAGCTGTAGTAAAAACAACTGGCTCTTTTAATAAAGATTGAATACCCTTTAAATCAAACTGTTCTACATTAATATCTAATTTCTCAGCCAATAACTTAGCCAAAGCATATGAACCACCAAGCACTTTAAAAGCATTTAGTCCAAAACGACTAGACTCATCTTTTACAAGGATATCTTTTAGGCCTAACTTTTTAGCTAAATGTCCTAAGGAAATTAAAGGAGTCGGTTTATATCCATCAATTTTGCGATGTAAATTTCGAACTTCCCGAGCAGTTTCCTTATTAAATAGTGGACTAATATTTCCTGAAAATAATTTATTATTGCCAATACTAAACATGCTATCTCGTACCTTTTAGAGTATGTGAAGATTGCTTATAAAAACCCTTAAGGTTTAAAAGCGATCACTTCTATTTCAACAAGTGCATCTTTAGGTAATCGAGCAGCTTCAACACATGAGCGAGCAGGTGAATTATTAGTTCCAAAAAATTCTAAATAAACCTCATTGAACTCTGCAAAATCCGCCATATTCGCTAAAAAACATGTTGTTTTGATTACACATTCAAGTGAGGAACCTTGAGCTTCTAAAATACTTTTGACATTAAGTAATGATTGATAAGTTTGCTCACGAATAGCGCCTTCCGGAAATTGCATAGTTTCAGGAATTAATGGTAATTGGCCTGAAGTAAATATTAAATTCTGAAATCCAATACCTTGTGAATATGGGCCGATAGCTTCAGGTGCATTCTGAGTACAAATAATCTGTTTCATTTTAATCCTCGTTGGATTATGTCGTAGCCTTAAACTCACGAATAAACTTATATTCCGTAAGATTTAAATTCAGCTACGGTTAGTGTTACTTCCTTAAACTCAAAAATTCCATTTTTCAAATGACTGAAAAACAATTGTTTTATTCTTCAGTGTTTGATTAATATCTGAATTTGCCTCTACTTCATGTTTGGTAACGTCTAAGGCTTACAAAATAACTTCATTTACATTTGTACTAAGGCTTTAATTATCAAATAAAGCATTTGATAATTTTAGTACAAAGGTTTGAATAATTTCAGGAAAAGGTACCGAGAAATTCAGAGGTATACATGGCATTCCAGTTGAGTTTCCTTTAACTCCAAAAAGAATGCATCTCGAAGACTTCAATAATTTTCCATCTATATTTTGCGTAAAATAGCTTTTAGAGTTCGCCTCATATGTTGGTTGAAACAGCTTCAATATTTTGAGTCCCGCATCCGTTATGGGAGAGCCTATAGCACGCTCCGTATGATGACCATTTACAATTTTTCAAACTGAGTGATTCAAGTGTTCAAATGAACGCAGTACAACTTTGCAATGGAAACCAATTAAATCAACAACCATTTCAGCTAGTTGGGAACATGCACTCATAAATTCTCTGTCAGCTTCAGTGAACTTAACCGCAATAGTTTTTTCATCAAATCTATTCATAACGCAACAACATTCAAATAAGCACGTCGTAGAACTAGGATGTAATCTGCTGTCGCCATTGTCAAAGACATTGAACTTTGTTCCATTAAAAACATTTTTTTTATGAATTTTTAGGATTTTTAGTTAATAAAATTTACTTTTCCTCATCCCTAATGATAAAAAATTTCATCATCTTTTTTGCCACTAGAGAAGAATTGAAGTAATTCTGCTCAATTCTTGATTTCCAACTCTAAATAATTATGCTTATAAGTAGATGACCGCATAGGACAAGGCATTTATTTTTAATTCAGGATTTTTATAACGCCAAAATCTTTTTAATAATGAGAAAGAACCAATCAAATAATATGATTCTTAATAACTCTTTGAAGAAAATCAAACCTATACTTTGTTTAATATAGTTTTTTAATTATAACTTTTTATCTATTTCTGGAACTTCTAACGTAACTTTTACTCGATCTAGTACAACAGTTGTCTTGAACCACTCAACATTAGAATTATTGTGAAATAGCTCATCACAAATCTTTTGAAAACGACTCATACTCGGTACTAACAGCACCAACATAAAGTCTGCCTCACCAGTGACATAATAACATTGCTGAATTTCTGGCCCAGAGAAGCTTTTTTTTAGATCATCTAGATCAGTCGCATGAGTTTTGTTTACTCGAATCTCGACCAGAATTGTAATCACTTGATTTAATTTATCAGGGTCTAAAACAGCAATATTTCCAATAATATAGCCATTTTCACGTAGTTTTTGGATTCGACGCTGCACTGAAGCGGTAGATAAATGAATAGCATCTGCTAATTCACGTAATGGGATATGGCAATCTTTTTGAAGAAGTTCAAGTAAAGCTAAATCAAATTTATCTAATGTCATCACAAATCAGTCGGTGAGAAATTTTCTCATTTATATTAAGAAATAAGAGTCTAATTATCAATCAACCTGAAATAAAATATCAATTAAAAGACTCTGCTATCAAATATCTATGCATACTCAATCGAATACGGCTCTTGGTATAACCCTCAATGTAATTGGCTCTATCCTATTTGCTTTAATGTTTGCCTATACATCTTTATTACACTCATTACAGGGGAACGAAATGTATGGTTGGCGTATATTACTGACTTTTCCCTGTTTAACTCTTTTTATTATTTTGAAAGGAAATTGGCAACAAGTGCGTGATATATACACTCGTATATTTCTAGACCGCTTTTTCTTTTTAACTCGTATATTTTCTGCGTTTCTTATTGGATTACAACTTTGGTTATTCATGTGGGCCCCTACCAATGGTTACGGCCTCGATGTATCTCTTGGATATTTTTTAATGCCCATCATTATGGTAATTGTAGGGCGAATCGCATTTAAAGAAAGAATGTCGAGATTGCAAAAAATATCCTGTATTTTTGCCATCCTTGGAATTATTAATATGTTGGTGATATCAAAAACACTGACATGGCCAACTTTACTTATTTGTTTAGGTTATCCGATTTATTTTTGGTTAAGACAAAAGACTAATACTAATCATATTGGAGGGCTTTGGTTCGATATGATCCTGAGTTTACCTATTAGCCTATTCTTTATTTTTAACGGGAATATTGGCTCAAATGAATTGTTGAGCAACCCTGATACCCTTTGGTTAATTTCAGGTCTTGGTTTGATCAGTGCTCTTGCTTTAGGCTTTCAATCTCTTTCAGCTCCGTATCTAAATTTGACGCTTTTTGGGCTTCTTGTATATGTTGAACCAATACTATTACTAGCCGTATCTATATTACTTGGTGAAACCATTAAAACTGATGAATGGCCCACTTACATTGCAATATGGTTAGCGGTTTGTACTCTTATCATTGAAGGGGTAAATAGCATAAAGAAAAATACTTATGCTTAACTTTCGAAATTTATAGCTGTCTTTTAAAAAGATTTACGATCCAGTATCCAATATGCACGATGAATGGACCTAAAGTGATTGCAATTAATCGTGCAGGATATCGCTGAACTACTCAGACATTCGAGATAGGTATTTACACCCATAGTTGATTAAAAAACAATCCAACACCCTTTCCCTCTGGTCCGCCCCATCTGAACTTAAAAGCTGAATAATTGGTCGAAACCAATCGTGGTATCGAATTAAATAAATTTCGACTACTTCAAAGCACTTACAGATTTTATATCTAAATTTTTGGACGTAAACTTGTTATTCCTATCCCGAAAAATCCTCTGATGAGTCCCTTGCTCACATTTAGCCAATCAAAGTAATCACGCCACAAAATTATTTTTCCATTTTCAACTTTAAATGTACCGCATACCCAAAAGCCAACATGAAATGGTCCAATATTCAAAATATCTGTACGCTCAGTGAGTATCACATTTCCTTTAGCAACAACTTGATGATTTTTAATTTTTAATTGTCTTGTGCGGCTGAGCCCAAGCTTGATCAAGCTAGCTACCTTTTTTCCACCTTTAAATGTCGGTAAAGAAACATTGGTATAAAGGATGTCAGGATGGAGTAATTCACTGATCGTGACATGATCTTGTTCCACCAGTGCATTTAGAAATCGCTCAATGATTTCTTCAGATTGCGCTTCAATATTATTTACATCACTATTTAATGTTGTTTTCATTTCTGGTACTGCTCTAAAAATTTAAATTTTGAGGTCTAAACGCTTTTGCCAAAGGTTTTCTAACCTTTTAGTATCGTGGTCAAAAGGATGAAAATCAGGACGGTAGTAATCTAAAAAATCTTTAACGGTTTGTAGTGTCAGTAATCCTTGACTACCGACTGCTTTTTTAAAAAATTTAGCGATACCATTTAAAGAAAGTACTTGATCTGCTTTGAGTAATCTTCGTGTGTTATTTGCAATTAAGAAAAGTAAAATGCTTCCTGCAAATGTCATGTAAAAAATACGTGATAAGTATCCACCGCCTGAAGCGACATAAGCATCAAAGAATACTGCTTTATGTTCATTTTCTTCAACTGCATGCCAAAGCCATAGTTCAGCAACTGGACCAACTAAACGATTATTCCAATGATCATTGCGTAAAAGTTCAGCCCCTAAGGTTGCGGTAATATGTTCAATCGCACACCCAATTGACATGATATGCATACTCGGCAATATTTTTTGCATTATGGCGTACAAGGCTTTAACTTCATTCTGTAATTTATCGATATTAATCTGCTGTTCATCAGCATAACGATTGAATGCCAAATGCTCTTTAGCATGCATAGCTTCTTGTCCGATAAAAGCACTGATTTCTGCTTGAAGAAGAGGATCATCAATTTTGTCCCGAATATTTCTCAAAGCTTCTATTAGCATCAATTCCCCCTGAGGAAAAATAGCGGACATTGCATTCATCAAATGGGTGAAATAAGCATCATTATCAAACCAATAACGCTTTGAACTGGTGAAATCAAAACTTAAGCGTCTGACAGGGAAAGAAGCTTTCAAACGATGTGCTGTAGAAGATTGATTAATTTTAATAGCTTCTAAGGTAGACATATTATTTCCAATTCACAAAAGTACTTATTGGTTCTTTTGTAAATTGCTTTGCATTCTTAGTCAATCAATATTTTTCATCCAATTGAAACTTATATATTTATTTTTCAATTGAAGATTGTTTAAACAAAACAATCTTGAGCAATAAACTAGTTAATGATAGCTTTGCTAAGATTAAAAATTTGTAGAAGAATTAGTGTGGAAAAACTTTCTGGTGCTTACGATACTCAAGCTGCAGGCTTACCAAGAGGCCGTACCAGCCTGTTAACCGAAGAAACACGTGAAAAGCAACGTCGACGTTTAGTTAAAGCAGCAATTAGTGTATTCGCTGAAAAGGGGTTTGTTGCCACAACGATTGCTGACATTGTTAAAACAGCACGAGTATCTAAACAGGCATTTTATGAAATAT
>Ga0157371_10004176_pt1 | contig 12728 bp, 6 predicted proteins | sample C45metaG_FD_113462 | JGI IMG/M metagenome (GOLD analysis project Ga0157371, IMG submission 113462) | Corn rhizosphere microbial communities from Kellogg Biological Station, Michigan, USA - C4-5 metaG | ecosystem: Host-associated > Plants > Roots > Rhizosphere > Soil | place: USA: Michigan... | reverse complement strand
TTTTCATCGCCTGGGCATTTTTGATTTCATATTCGCCCGCAACTACGATACCTCTGGCAGTCAGCAAAGAATTACCTGGTATTACCGAACTCATGGTTTCCTCATTTTCTTCATTACCAGTTCCCTTATAATAATAAGCCATTGATCCCAATCCATAAATATCAACAAGCCGGTCCAGGGCAACTGATGTTTTTGCGGCACGCTCTATTTCAGAGGGGGGACAATCGTTTTTAATTTCAAACACTTCCCTGAAACAGGCAATTTTCTGTTCAGTTTCCTGCCGGCTTACCTTTCTTCTCAGCGCCGATAATTCATCTACTTCAAGGATCTCAATATGCCCTCCAAAGCTGATGAGATGCAGCGTAAAGTCTGTATAAATATCTAACATGCCTGAATAATAATGCCCCATTGCCCCCAGCCGGTTGTGTGACATGAGATGCTTTACTTTAGCAGCATCGATCCATTCACTGATTTCTTTAAGAACTACCGCATCGTTATGCAAAATTCCCGTTACCTGGAAAAATGGAATATGGGCTCTTTTAAATACATTGGCAATTTCGGGTACCGGGCACGCAGAACAGGAGCGCAACCATTCCCCGGTCATCTCGCGCCGATCATTTAAAGAATTAAAATTTGCGTAATCAATAGCAGCATCCGGAGATAAGTTCAAAATAACTACCGGCACCTTCGCCCGTTGAACGACGGGCAAAACGGTGGAAGATAAAGCATAAGTTGTTGCATACAGGAAAAGAATATCTACATCTGATTTCCTGAAAAAATGGCCTGCTTCCATCGCCTTTGCAGCAGTATCAATTAATCCCAGATTAACCACTTCCACCTCTGGCTTCTGCATATAGTCAGCAACTACACTAATATAGTATTCCAATTTCTCTTTCAAACCTGCAAACTGCTCCCAATAAGTATCCAGTCCAATTCCAAACAAACCAATTTTTAGTGTATTCATTACTGCCATTTTTTACATTTACCTTCTAAAATTTATTTTTTTACAGTAGCAAATTCGACGATCATTAAAAACAGAATCTTAATATTTGATAGCGAACTCTGATCACCGGTTTTTTAATTTTATTTCATTGCCTGATTTTCGAATTGAATTACTGATACTCCAAATGGCAAAAGTGTAATCTTACTGTCTGCAAGCCGGGATTCTGCAATCCGGTTACCAGTTGAAATATCCACTGAATATACTGTTGCGCCCTTAGCCTCAATCGGCAATTCAATTTGTATTTCCTTTTTCCTCTTATTGATAAGCAGGAGCTTTTTATTATTCCCGCAAATAAAAGCCTGAGCGGCTATCTCTTTCGAATTCGATAGCGTACCAACCATTTTGTCTCCGGGGGCAAAATTTTCTTTTAATAATTTCAATACCAGAAACCTTGCATTGACCTGGCCATTCTTCCAATCAATCATAGTAACTGACGGAAATTCAGTGGGAAAACCCACCAACTGCGATTCTCCCAGTACATCAATACCCATCTTTGCAAGCTCAATATAAATATAGGCAAACATTCCACCTGATAAATTCCAGTAATCTTCCGGAATTGATGCTCCCTGCTGGTCTCCAAGAATATTGCCGACTTCATTGATGAATGTTAAGCTTTGGGGGGCTAAACGTTTACGTATATTTTCTATATACCTCACACGATCCAAAAAAGCATCAGCCTTGTTGTAAAAAGAATATTGATACCCTTCTATTGCCTGTTCCTTGAAATCAGGCTTTCCATAAAAATGATAAGATAAAATCTGGGGTATAACCCCGCCCGTATGCTGAGTTGAATCCAGAAAATATTCAAACCAGCCGGGATCACTTTCATTAGCAAGAGACATTCCGATAAACTTTGTACCCGGGATCACTTTTTTTAAAGCAATAACAATTGCATCATATATGCGGGTATATTGCTGAACGGAAAGCCGGTGCTCAATATCGGGTTCATTCAGTATTTCCCAATAAGGTATATTATAAAAATAACCGGACTTATGATATTCACCTGCTTCATCAATGAAACCTCCCTTAGTATACCAGCTTAGTAACCGAACATAATAATCAGTAATTTCTTTAATTGTAGTATCTCTCAGTTCAACTCCCTGATTGTAAGTCCGGCATACTAAATTCGAATCTGAAGGATACTCAACCTTTTGTTCTGTCAGAAACATCCATGCAGGGATGGTGCTGAAATTCATCACTGGAAAATGGTCTTTAGTCGCCTCCATAAAATCTTCAACGATTGGATCTATCTGCCTGAAATTCCAAAAGGTCTTGTTATCAGAGGGAGGTTGTAATTCTGCCACAGCCATTTGAGGATAGTGGTACCATGGAACAAAGCGCACATAATCTGCTCCTAAACTTTTAAGAGCATTGAAGGCACCCTCGTAAATAGGCGAATTCCGGCGTAACATCGGATTTGCTACTACCTGAAGCGTAGCCGTGGTTTTAGATACCATAATGATCTTATCCCAACTAATGGTAACCTCTTTTTTTTGGGCATTGATACCCGTAAATGCCTGCAGAACAAGAACACAGGTCAGAAGAACATTTTTAGAGAAAGCATTCAATTCCATTTTTTCTTACTGTTTTTTATAAACCATTAAAAATCTGATTGCCAAATAGTAACAGGTCCCAAAAGACCTGAATTTAATAATCTGTCTCCTTTTTTATAAGGATTGTAAGTTGAAAAAGTGTATCGTCCGCTGGTTCTCTTTTCTCCTTTAATAAGCCATTCAGGCCATTTGTGGTCACTGATACCATCGTCCGCTAAATACTGATCACCTATTAACCTGTTGGGCCAAAGATTAGCTACCTGAATTTCCAGCCTGTTTTCTCCGGGTTTTATAAATTGAGTTACTTCTACTTTCCAGGGAGCCGTCCATAACACTCCCAGATCATTACCATTTAATCTTACATGTGCCATCACATTTACTTTTCCGAGATCCAGATATATCTTTTTATTTAGTCTCTTTATTTTTAGCTCAGGAGCATCAAAGGTTTTTAAATAAGTAGCAATGCCGGAATAATATTTTATCCCATTCCCGGTGCGGGAAGTCCAGTCTTCTAGCTCATTAAAAACAATCTTACCGGGACCGCCTAACGTGGTATCAAATGACACTTCCCACGGGCCGCTTACCGTGGCAACCTTTTGCCAAAGAGGAAAGTTTTTCTTTTGGCTATCTGCTTTCCCGGCACCTTTGACAAAAACAACAAAAAAACTCTGATACGCTTCAAACTCCAGGGGGATGGTAGTGCCGTTTTCTCCTTTGGAAAATTCAGGAAGTCCCCTGGCCTCTCCTGTTACAGGATCCCAGAGTTCAGGTGCACCCGAGGCAGTTCTGAAAGTGCATTGGCTATGCAGGGAATGATTCGTACTATTGGATACAAAATAAATATCCAGGTCCCCCGCTTCACGACAAGTGTAGCGAACTGAATCCCGGCAACTAAACTCTTCCTTTACCCCCGCGGCAGCCAAAATTTTTGCAGTGTAGTCATAGTCCGGATAAAGGGCATTGGGACCGTTAAGATTCATGTCTCCTCCCCATATTATTTTTCCATTGCCATAAGAATGAACGGTTGTAACCAGGGGCGCCTTTGTATCTCCCCAAATTTCTTTTGCAAGAGTCCGTATCTCCCTGTCACAGGAAGGATAGTTTACAAGAGAAGGTGACCTTTCAGGAGGAATACCGACAACAGTTAAACCATCCTCAATGAGAGATCGTATCTTCCCAAGCAGCGGCGGGGTCATGGTTTTCATTGCCGGAAGTACCAGCAATGAATATTTGGCGCCCCCCGGAAAGACCAGTAGATGGTTCTTAACTTCGGCTTTGTACAACTGCCCGGGAGAGCATCCGTCAAAATTATAGCCCTTCCTGTCAGGGATAGTATCATTACCAGTCATGGCAGAGGGGGGAGGAAGAAATACCTGCGGGGCTCCTTCGGGTGTCAAATATAAAATATCGGCAACAGGGGTTCCCTTTTGCAAAAGATACTGGCATCTGGCAATATAACGATTGTACCCCTCAACCATCGGCCACCAGGTCTGTTTCCGATCCCAGTGAACTCCATATGGGCCCATTGTCATTCCCGGCTTCAGCTTCTCATCCAGCGGTTTATGGACAAAAGTGTGATAAAAGAAACGGTTAATGCCTGAAGCAAAAGCCCAGTCCCCCTGATTTTTCATAGATCCCGGATATTGCTTCCATGCTTCCGTTCTGTTGGAGGTGAATGCTTCAGCCTGCACCAATGTCTTTCCCTCCACATGAGCAATGGACGCCGCCTCTATGCAGCTGAACGATGAATTATATCCATAGCCCTTGCTCCAGAATTCCCCCATTGGAATGTCAGCTACAGATCCAAGTTCCAAATCAGCGGTAGGATTCATGTCATAAGGTTCTATAGACAAACCTAAATTAAGATGGTGGCTGTATTTTCTGACCTGTTTGACATGATAATCCAGAACCAGGTCCTGACACGTCTGGCGCAAATCCCACAAATACCGCTCACTGACTTCAACGCTTTCCACAATATTGCCTGAAAGAACCGGGTAATAAGGAAGCGGATCGTATCCCCTTCTTCTTATAAACTCTTGTCTGAAATGCGGCGTCCAGTTCTGAGAACCCATTTCCCAGCTATCGATGTGCAAATATTTTAATCCTCCGGGAGCATTTGAGTCCAGCGGCCCAATTTCCTGCAGTATCTTTCCCAAATAAGCGTTTAGGTGATTGTTCAAAGCCACCGTATCAAATTTATCCGACTCAAAACCGAGTCCCTGGACAGGTGCAGGCCTGGTAACGGCTCCGTTGTTACGTGCTCCAAACCTCATAATTTTCCACTTACCTTTTGGAATAAGCCAGTTAAGTGTACCATCAGAATGAAGAAAGGATGTAATATCCAATATCCTGTCTTTTGAAATCACGGATCCTTTTATGGTATCCTTCTCAAACAATGGTGAATAAATAAATGGTTTTACATGAGCTACAGAAGTAAAAGGCTCCCTGTAATAAAGTGCTTTTTCATCTGTACCTTTTATTTTCTGGTCACCTTCCCCAAGAGGAAAGGCCAGCACAGCAACATCCCTGTAAAAATCTGCCCACTCCTTTTTGAGTCCGGGAGTGAGCACCTTCATTCCAAAATAAGGCTTTCTGGCAACAGGAAGAGCAAGATTTATTTTTTCGGCTTTATTTCCGGAAGAAGAAATTACAGTGTCAGAAGATACCAGATCTTGCATCGATTGTTCAAGAGGCACCCACGGGCCACCGCTTCCTGTCCAGCCGGGACCAATCCCTAAAGTCATCGCAATTCCAAGCCTTTTACATTCGTTGGTAGCATGTTTAAAAAGAGCCATCCATGCAGGACTTAAATAATCAGTAGCGCCGCGCGGCACTCCAACATTCACTTCAAGGAAAAGGACATGTGAAATACCGGCCTTCTTCATGGACTCCAGATCCGCTGTTATTCCTGAAGCCGATATATTTCCATCCATAAAATACCAGTAAACTCCCGGGTATGCGGAGGTGGGAGGTGCCACAAATCCCCGAAGCAATAAATTTCTATTATTACCTTCCTTATTTTTTCCGGTGTATCTCAAGACAGACCTTTCTTTATGCAGCGGAAGTGAGTCATGTTTCTTATCTTTTTGAGCCGGATTTAAAAATAAAACAGCTTTTTTATTCGCATCCATTTGAGGAGTATCCGGCTTAGCCGGCATCTCAAATAAAGGAAGCCCGCGACTAAAGGTTTGTTTCTTTAATCCTATATTTTGGCATATCCACAAAAGCATAGTCAATTGAATCCAATACATAAGCATTTCTTTTCAAATATGCCTTCTCCGTGTTTGTTTGAAGAAGGTATTTTATTTTATAAATCCAAATTAATTGCTTAAAGATACTATCCCCGGATGCTGAATTTACCCGCTTCATTTAAATCCATTCCGGCCTTTGAAGATAGTTTATCGCATATCCAAATGACACCTTCTCACCTTTTTGTAAAGTTTTGGGAGTCATCGACATTTCCATTCCAAGTTCTTTACGGCCCGGATGCCAAAAAAGAAAAAATCTCTGGAATGTACCCGGTGTAAAATCCTGACTAATACCAAAATTCTTCGAATGGTCATAAAAAGCATAGGATGAACAGGCTGACTGGGTCCTCAAAAGATGTTGGAAAATGATTTCCCTGTCGAATTGCCAATCCAGGTTTCCTTGGTTCCATTTGGAATCTTTGGTATAAACTGACACAATTCCGGGATCCTCTGAACCAGATATTCTAAACAGGCAGGGGCGTTCATGACCCTTCCAGCCGGACTTTTCCAAACCGGCAGTATATTCTGCAGCGATCCTTATTTCCTGTTTATCCTCAGGTAAAAATATTTTCCTGCGCCAAACACTTCCATCATTAAATTCCCTTGTAATGAAAACACTATTCCGGTCATATTGCCAGGTATTTTTAGTTTCCTTAGCGCTTTCAATTCCTGCTTCGGCTGCCCGTGGTTCATTCACCAGGCTATTCCCTGAAGGCTTATGTATGATTTGAGCAATACGTCCTTTTTGATCCGGTAAAATAAGGATTCGCCAGGTTTCATTTTCGAGTAAAAGTGCGGGCAGCCCTTTTTTCACAGCTTCCACTTCATGAATATAATCTACGGTCAATTTATCATCGGCTGCCCTGTTCATCAAAAACTTTTTCACCAGTAATTGATATTGATCAAAGATTTCTCCGCTAATAAACAGATCTTTATATGTATATGATCCATCCTTATAAATCAGGGGAGCTGTTATTAGCAGTGATCTTAAGGCAGGTATCATGGCCTTCTCCACCCTGTTACGTATGGCAATATCAGAGGAAGATTCTAATGCACTCTGAAAGAAAGAATTAATTTTTTTGGAAACATCAAAATCGAGCCCCACTTCAGAAGGTTTGGCAAAGCAGTTGGGGTGGACACCGCGTTCCCCTGCATTTTGGTGCAGGTAATGAAGATAATCTAAAATTGCCTGTGCCGCCGGGCCGTAATGAAGTCTGCAAAACTCTTCGGTCAATTCCCAGCTTTGTTTCCCGGGATTCCAAAGACAATGGGCCATAACATAATTACGAAGGTCACTCATCTCAGTAGAAAGTCCATTCCCTGCTGCCTGCATAAATACGCCCTGAACGCCATTTTTTTCAAAAAGCCCGACATTTCTGGAAATGGTATTAAAATTAGGGAACGGAAGATCATAAGCGGTAAAGTTGGTGTTGTAATTCCAGATCAGAATATTTTTGCAAATGTCTTTCCACTTATACAAATCTTCGCAAAATAGCTTATTACGATTGCAGCCGGGATCATCAAGAGGATGGAACGTGCAACATTCAATGCTGCACAGCATGATCTGAACATTAGGCAGCAAGGTCATATATTTAGGTGGCTTCCGGCTGTACCAGTAAACTAAAGTGCCGATCTTTACTCCCGGATGGGAAACAGCAATACTTTTAGCCACTGCATTTACCAAAGCCAAATGTGGCGCTCCCTGGCTTTCTTCCCTGCTACTCAACGCGCTGCAGACCGGACATTGGCAAACTGAATCGTTATCCATCTGGCTAACACTAATACTGGTGACAGAAGGATTAGAATCAAGAACTTTTGCAACACCTTCCGTTACAATTCTGATGACATCGGCATTAGTTGAACAAACCTGTGGTCCGCCGCCACCAACATCCAGTTTACGCACTCCCTCCTCCAGGGCAAAATATTCAGGGTGTGTCTTACCGTATTAGAAACCGGTACATAAGCGGAAATTGAATGGCTGATCAACTCCTGACTGGTTTTACCACCTAAATATTTTTCATCTGAAATGGTATTAACCCGAAGACGGGTGGCAAAGGCGGGATCATTGTAATTTTCCTCATAGAATGGCCATCGGAAGAAAAAGGATGGTTCATAGCTAAAGTCCGCCGGAGGAATCGGAATTTTAGAAGCATTGAGAGGGATATAGGTGTGATCTTTGGTTAAAAAACGTACTCCTGTAAAACGTTCAAAGAATTCATATACACCATAAAGAACGCCCCGGGGCTGAGCGCCCGCAATCAATAAATCTTTACCCACTTCTATATGAAAACCCTCTTCTCCGTTAGAAGGAATTTTAAAATCATGCCTTGTATTTTTTACTGAATCATTACCAATATAGATTCCATTTTTAGAATAGATCTTTGCAGTTATTTTTAATTCATACCCGGTAATACCTTTAAAGATTCTTTGAAATTCACTGGCGGCATACTTTTCACTTTGTATTGCATCCTTGCTAACAATGATCTCCCAGCCTTTCATATCAGCTAAATGGATTGCATTTTTTCCGGCTGAGGTCGATTCTGCTAAAATAAATGGAAATCCCCCAATTGATAAAGCACTTAAAGCAAGAGTGCTTTTCGATGAGATCCGGATAAATTTTCTTCGCTTCATGATTTTTTAAACAATAGTTAAAGGTCCTCCCATTTGAATTGGCAGATGAGTCACAATTTAGAACGTAATACTTTTACAACTATCCTGTACTTACCTGCCAGAATAAGAAATCTTTCCTTATTGTCAGTAAAGCAAATTAGGCTATGTAAATACCCATATCTCAATCCTTCACCTCATTTACCAAAAGCATTTTTATTGGGAAGTGATACTCCATACTTTGACCTTATTTTTCCTTGAATCCGGCACTAAAAAATAGGTGTTTAAAAACTGATCCAAATCTTCATTCAATAATTTTATCGCAGTTGCGATAGGTTCTTTGGAATTTTGATTCTCCTGATCTTTGATCAATAATAATTTTAGTTCTTCCACATTATTTTGATTAACCGGCAACTTATTTTCTTTCGAACTTCTCAAAAGATTCGCAAGATTTGTTTCCCTCAAATGATATACATAAGCTAGAACTCTTTTTCCTAACCCCGTTAGTTCTACCATGTTCTCATTAAAATCACTCCTAAATTCTTTTGGTATTTTATTTTTTATTGCCGTTCCTATTACTAAAGCCTCCTGGATTTTTACTGCGGCCTGTTCAAATCTGAGTTGAATATCTTCTATCATCCAAAAATTGGGTTGCTGATTTTTATCCGTGATCATAAAGGCCGATTTGCGGGAAGATTGCCAGGAAGGAGTTTCTATTCTTGGGGCTTTCAGGGTGGCAGCAGTCAAAGGGTGGTTGGGATTGCTTTTTCCCACTTCTCTTGCAAACCAGGAAACATCCCACGGGTATAGTTCAACAGCTTCAGAAGAAAGTTTCCAAAAATTCCGGATATCTTCCTCAACGCCTTTATACGGTAAAGCAAGTTTCCTGAGCGCTTCCTTATCACTTATATCCGGCTCGTGAAAAAAAATGGCGGTCATTTTTAAATTTGGATCTTCCTGATCTGGCACGTTACCATAATATTCCTTTATCCCCGTAATTTTTCCGGCGGCGTTTATAGCTCGCAATGCTCTTAAAGTGGCAAGAGGGGTGGCAATATGTGTAAATGGTTCCATTTCTTCCGTTGGGCAGCCCATAAATAATTCTCCCATCACCGGAATTTTTTTATCCGCTGCTTTATTTACAACATTTTTGAACCAACGGTCAACCGGGAAAGCAATCTGAACTTCTGCAATATTAGCATGAAGAGATAACCCGACACAAGTCGTATCGAGCAGATCAATGGTCTTATATACTTCACCTGCCGATAACTCCCACGGCTCCCACCAAAATATTCCCTTTGGTTCAAGTCGCTTCCATGTTTGTGCGAGAATATTTACAAACTTTGAAACTCTTTCATCCACCGGAACTCCATGGCATCTGGGACACGGCCCAAATTCACTGCACAACCAGGCATTCTGATCATAAGTATAGCACAACAAGTCATTGACCCCCGGAAATTTTTTATGAAAATCCCGGATTAATGTAACATAGCGGCTGATGGTACTGGTATCTGAAATACATTGCGAAAGTGGCTCTGTTGGAGGATACCCTACGAAGGGCGCTCCAAAATGAAAGATAGTCCGAAAACCATATTTTTTACATAAAGCGATGCGCTGTTTGATCTTTTCAGCGCGCTCCTCAATTTTTTGTGGAGTACGTAAAGTTTTAGCCGAATCTATATCAATGGGGAGTTCAAATCGTTCGGGTATTGAAATTACATCTTCTAAATTAAGCGGCTCATCATTTGGCCTGTATCCCCACGCAATATTTAACTGCATGGTATTAAAACCAAGTTCTTTCATCTTTTGCATATTTCTATCATTCCATTCCACATTAGTCTTATCAGGTGCTCCAAGGAAGCCTACTTTATATTCCGGATTTTGCACACGGGTCCTGGTTTGCTGTGCCCCAACTTTTTGAGGACAGATAATCACCAGGAAAACAGGTACGGCAATGGAAGCCAATAAATTTTTATTTAGGAAATTCATGATATTTATTTTTTATTTATTTAAATTACAAATCTGTGTTATTTGTCCAGGTTTCGATTTACTCCAAACACCTCCTTAATGGCTTTTAAATAGGCGTCTCCATATTTTTTTTCAGGCAATAAATAACTTCCTTCAGTCCATTCGTTCCATGCATTGAGAACGATGATTTTATGCCTTGGATGATATTGGTCCAAGAACTTCTTTGCATCTGCCATTGCGTCTCTAAAAGCTTCCGGAGTGTTTCCGGATAATACAGGTAACCATGGATAATCCTTTAATCCGAACTGGTCGCTTTGTATGCAACGGGGACTGGCATCCCATCCCATTGATACATTGGGCGTATATAATATATCCGGAAAGTTTGTGATAAACCACTTCCAGTATTTTTCATTTGCTTCAAGCGCTTTGCTATAGGGTACCGTAGGAAAACCGGCTTTACCAATATCAAAATGATGCACAAAACAATAAGTTGAAACACTTTGGCACCCGAGATTGTGAATCATTTCCCTGGCAGTAAAAGAATTATTCTTTTCCTCAATATTTTTTACTGCTTCATCATTTACCTGCCAGCTCATTATATTAAAATGCACCCCCGGAAATCCTGCCTTTATTGCCTTTGCGTTCAGTAAGCCTATTGCTTTTTTAGCATTATCAATACCTCCTAATCCATTGACAAAGTTGACTATTTCATATATCGAAAAATAGGGCTTGCCATCAAGTTTCCAATAGTTCGGCTGTTTAAAATATTTTTCAACAATATAAGTTGAAATAGTATCCCATAATTCCCGTGAAACTTTTCCATCAGTAAGTTTAATCCGGTTATTGTCGTAGGTTGCCGGTTGAATATTAAGCCAGTCATGATTTGCCCACATAATTGCAAATTTTAGCCTGTTGCGGTTCGGCGCTTTTAAAAACCCCTTCTCCAGTCCTTCCTGCAGATATTGACCGGTATTTGAATACCAGTACCAATCATAAATAAAGCAAGTGATGCCATTATCAGCCGCCAAATCTATTTCTTTGGCTGTCCATTTTGGATCCGATTCCCGGAAATAACCCCATGAAGGAACCTTCGGTTGCAGATGTCCCGGAAATCTTGGTTTTGCAGACTTTACAACATCCCATTCCGTCCATCCTTTCCCATGCCATTTAGCGTTGATGCTATCTAAGTGGTAGTTCGGGAAATAGTAAACTGCAACTTCGTAATCCCTCTCTTTTTGCATTTGCGAAGAAGGACCGGATTGCGATTTTGCATTTATCACAGGTAATAACGCGATACATTGGAGCAAAAGTGATCTTACTTTCATTTGATTTTATTTATTAGGTTATCCGGAAATTCCCTGCCTCCACACAGGTCTTTCAAGAAAATTTATTCCATAATTAAATTCCACCTTTTGTCCTTTCCGGATTGTTTTTAGGGAGTTGCGCATTTCCAGACCCATTTCTTTTCGCTGTGGATACCAGTAAAGAAAAAAGCTGCGGAATGTACCTGCTTCAAAATGCTGGTGAACTCCGAAATGCTTCAAATGATCATAAAAGGCAAATGAAGTACATTGGGTTCCAGGCTGTAAGAGTTGCCTAACTACAGTTCCCCTGCTGAATTGCCAATTGAGATTTCCCTGGTTCCATACCAAATCCCTGGTAAACACTGAAACAACTTCCGGATCCTCTGAGTCAGATATTCTAAACATACAGGGGCGTTCGCGAATTTCCAATCCGGATTTATCGGTTCCGGCCGTATATTCTACGTGGATTCTGATATCCTGCTGATCTTCCGGCAAGGAAATTCTCCGCTTCCGGACACTACCATCGTCCGAAACCATTGTAATAAGAAGGTTATTGCCATTGCGCTGCCAGGTACTTTTGATATTCCGGGAACTTGTGATTGCCGCTTCTTCCGCTCCGGGTTCATTTATCAGTTTACTTCCTGTTGGTTTGTAAAACATTCCGGCAATACGCCCTTCCTGTTGCGGCAAAATAAGAACCCGCCATATATTATTCTCTAAAACAACTGCGGGTAATCCTTTTTTCAAAGCATGCAATTCATCTATATAATCAGAAGTAAGTTTCTCCTCACCAACTCTTTCCATCGAAAATTTCCGAACTAAATGTTCATATTGATTTAAAGTCTGCTCTCCTACCGTATCCGGATCAAATTGATAAAGGCCCTGTTTATACATTATTGGTGCGGTGGCAAATATTGCCTTCAAAGCAGGGATAGTAGCCTTTTGTACCCGAAGCCGGGTAGGCTCATCAGGCGCCAGTTTTAATGCTTCTTGAAAATAGGAAAATATTTGTTGCGCTACCTTCTTATCAATCCCTACTTCCACA
>Ga0157371_10004173_pt1 | contig 12734 bp, 13 predicted proteins | sample C45metaG_FD_113462 | JGI IMG/M metagenome (GOLD analysis project Ga0157371, IMG submission 113462) | Corn rhizosphere microbial communities from Kellogg Biological Station, Michigan, USA - C4-5 metaG | ecosystem: Host-associated > Plants > Roots > Rhizosphere > Soil | place: USA: Michigan... | reverse complement strand
ACGTAAGGACCTTTACCTTATTTATTTCCTTTCATAAATCCCAGGTCTGTCAAAATACCCTTAAGGATCTTCATACGGACACCTGTCATATCAAATTCTTTGTCAGCTGATTCCAGGTTGAGCACGAAAAAATAAGGATGCCGGTTTTCTTCGATCCAGCCTACGATCCAACCTATTTGCTTTTTATGAATGCTATCCCAGGGGGCCCAGCCAGTTTTATAACTGAGCTTGTACTCTGGTTTATCTTCCATCAGCATGGCAGTTTTCACTATTTCCTGGTTTCGCTGGTGAAAAGGCAACTGGTTAAAGTAAAGCCGTTTTACAAGACCCATTTCCTCGTCAGGGGTGATTTTGAGGGAATGATCCAACCAAAAGGTGTCAATTCTGGTAGTGATCTTTTTAGAACCATATGAAAGTGAATCCAGCCAATGCTGCATAGTATCCTTTCCAATCCGCCGGGCAACTTCCTGGTAATAAGGTACTGCGGATAGCCTGAAGGCCTGGTACATACTGAGGTCTTTGTTCCAGCCTGCCATCGGCCTGGTAATACCATCCCATTTTATGACCATACTGTCATTACTGATGACACCTGTCTGGAGCCCAATTAATGAATTCACTATTTTAAAGGTAGAAGCAGGTAGAAAAGCACTGTCACGATAACGCTCCAGGTTATATACAGTAAAGTTTCCGGTACTATTATTTAACAAGGCAAAACAACCCTCTGCACCATTTTCTTTAAAGTGTTTTCCCAGTGAATTATCAATATCTACATTATTGGGGGAACAGCCAATCAGTACGCATAAAAGCACAAGGCCTGGAAGAAATCTCATTGGATAGGTTCAAAATTTCGGCAAAGGTAACCTCCTGGGCAAAACTGTGGTGTTTAAAAACTTCTATAAAACCCAGGGCGAATGAATATCCTGGTAGCCGATCTAAAAATTAAAGGAGAAGTTCCCGTTTTTGAGGGAACAAGAGATTATAAATAAATACCATTTTTCAAACGAACATGCTTATTTCCCTGGCAGTCTCTTTTCATGGATGTGCAGGAGGGAAATGCGAGCATAATCATCATCCAACAAGCTAAAAGGAGGAAAATCCTTTTCATTACGTACGTTTTATTGGTAAAAATAATGGTAATTCTTAGGAATATCCGGATAAAAACGGAGCCTAAATCATTAACGCTACATGATGTATGTTATTGTTTTGGCCATTAATAACAGGTAATTTTAAAGGAGTCAATAATTAAACTAACATATATGAAAAGAATTCTACCAATTTTTCTCTCCATGGTTATCCTTTTTATTGCATGTAATCCTTCTGTAAAAACGGAGCAAATAAGCGAAACCAATAACGAGGCTAAAGTAAAACCGGTTTCAACCCCGAAAGATCCCCTGGTGGTAAAAATGCAGGAACTTGGCTCCTTACAACCCCTGGGCCTGGATGAACTGGCTGCTTTATTACCTCAAAGCCTGAATGGTATCAGGCGTAGCGGTTTAACCATGAACAATAATATGGGTTATGCTACAGCTCATGCTGATTACGAAAAAAACAACAAGACAGACATGAGGGTTACCCTCTATGATTGCAGTGGAACATCCGGATTAGCATGGTTTAGAGATAGTTATGCCTCCAAATTGAAAGATGGTTCAAAACTGATAGAACTCAATGGTGGAAAAGCCATTGAGCAATTTGATAACCAAACCAAGGTAACTTCTATTACTTACCTTACCAGGGGAAGGATACTAGTGAACATTTCTTCACGGAATATGGACCCTGAAAAAGTAAAAGAAGCTGCAGGGCAAATTGGCCGGTAGCTTATTTAATTAAAAAACGCAGGGTCAGGCTTTAAAAGCTTCCCCCTGCGTTTTACCAGTTTTTTTAAATTCTATTTTATAACACCCAGTTCTTTACCTATCCTGGTAAAGGCATTGATGGCTTTGTCAAGGTGCTCCTGCTCGTGTGCTGCGCTGATCTGAACCCTGATCCTTGCCTGGCCTTTGGGCACTACAGGGAAAAAGAACCCTATAACATATATACCTTCCTGCAAAAGAGCGTCAGCAAATTTTGCCGCCAGTACGGAATCATAAAGCATAATAGGTACAATAGGATGCTCACCATTCTTAATATCGAAGCCCGCCTCAGTCATCTTTTCACGGAAATACCTGGTATTGCTTTCCAGCTTATCTCTTAAAGTGGTGGTTTCGCTTAGCATATCCAATACCGCGATACTGGCCCCTGTAATTGATGGAGCAAGCGTATTGGAGAATAAATAGGGACGGCTACGTTGGCGAAGAATATCAATGATCTCCTTACGTCCACTGGTGAAACCACCAGAGGCACCACCTAAGGCCTTTCCCAATGTTCCTGTTATAATATCTATCCTTCCCATCACACCCCGGTACTCATGTGTTCCGCGCCCTGTTTTACCCATAAAACCAGAAGCATGGCTTTCATCTACCATTACAATAGCATCATATTTATCAGCAAGGTCGCAGATCACATCCAGCTGCGCTATTGTTCCATCCATGCTGAAAACCCCATCTGTAACAATAACTCTGCTGCGCAAATGAGCAGATTCTTTAAGTTTAGCCTCGAGGTCCTCCATATTATTGTGCTCATAGCGGTAGCGTTGAGCCTTGCATAGCCTGACTCCATCTATTATAGAAGCATGGTTCAATGTATCGGAAATGATGGCATCCTGCTCATTGAATAGAGGTTCAAATACACCGCCATTGGCATCAAAAGCGGCCACATATAGAATAGTATCTTCTGTTCCAAGGAAAGTGGCGAGCTTCTGCTCCAGTTCTTTATGAATATCCTGGGTGCCACAGATAAAACGCACTGAACTCATTCCATAACCCCTGGTATCCAGGTAATGATGCGCTGCTTCAAGGGTTTTTGGATGAGAAGATAAACCCAGGTAGTTGTTGGCGCAAAAATTCAAAACCTGCCTCCCATTTACAGTTATCTCGGCGCCCTGCGGAGAAGCTATAATTCGTTCTGTCTTATATAATCCTGAAGTTTTGATCTCCTCAACTTCCTGGCGGATACGTTCTACAAATTTATCGTTCATAACATTTGATTTGGAGTCGCAAATATAGTCAGGTAAGCATCATATTGTCCTGGTTAGAAACCTATCAGTTAACCCGCAATAAGCAACTCTACCTGCAACTAATTGCCCTGCAGTGGAATTTATTTTTGGCATTCCTGTAACATAAGGCCTGATACCTTCGTCAAACCATTCAAACCAACGCCATGAAAAAGGTCTTAAAAAGCAGGTATCTATTACTTGCATTCCTTTTTATCTTCATTATTTCTGCTTTTTCCTTTATTGCTTATTCAAAGTCGCATTCAGTTTCCACGGAAATAGAAAAATGCTGTCAAAAGCCTGAATCTAACAGCAATGAAATGCTTTGGGATATCCTTTCCCGGCAAATGGTATCAGCGGTACATATGTAATAAAAAAAATTTCTTCCTTTGTTGTAACTTTTACTTCACTACAGCGTATTACTGTAGAATCAAGCTGTTCTTGTTTACTGTTTATGACTGAAAAAGAATATAATGACTGTGTGAGCCTGTATGCTGACAATGTGTTCAGGTTCATTGTAAAAAACCTGCGTCACGAGGAAGATGCCCGCGATGTAGTACAAACAGCATTTGAAAAGCTATGGCGTAACCGGGAAGAGGTAGAACACGCAAAGAGCAAATCATACCTGTTTACTGTAGCCTACAACCAAATGATCGACCACCTGAGGAAATCGAAAAGGATTCACCTGAAAGAAGAATTTAAAGAAGATACAAGGGTTCACAGCAAGGAGTTCAATAATACAAAGGCTATTCTCAATGAAGCATTGGCAAAATTAGGAGAAACCCAACGGTCACTGGTAATGCTGAAAGATTATGAAGGTTACAGCTATGAAGAGATAGGAAGGATCATGAACCTGAGTGAAAGCCAGGTGAAAGTTTACCTGCACAGGGCACGCCTTCAATTAAAAGAGTACATTGTAAAAGTTGAAAATGTCATCTAATTCAAACGATATCAATACCGGCAATTACGAGGAATTCTTTATCCTGTATATGGATAATGAATTAACGCAGGAGCAAAGGAAGATGGTTGAATCTTTCCTGGAAAGCCACCCGGAGTTGAGGGCTGAGCTTGACCTTTTGTTAAGCACCCAACTACCTGCTGAAACTGTCAGCTTGGATAAGGCATCACTTTTGTCTTCTTCCATGAAGCTTAGTACGACCGAAGAAGAACTCCTGCTTTACATCGACAATGAACTACCTGCCAGTGAGAAAAACCGGCTCGAATTAGAACTGGCTTCCAATAAGGAATATCAACGTCAGCATTCTACTCTTTTACAAACCAAACTGGATGCTACCGAACTCATTCCCTATCCAAATAAAGAAGAACTGTACCACCCTTCTACCAGGGTTATAGCATTCAAATTCTATTTACGCATTGCTGCGGCTGTTTTATTAGTGGCAGGCATGGGCTCTTTATATTTTTTACAGAATGGAAATAAAACAGGAGTTGATCTTCCTGTAGCTGTAGTTTCCAAAACCTCTGGTTCGCCTGCTTTAATTAAAAACGCAGAAAAGGCAAGAACTACCCAGGACAGTGAACCTGTAATTACAAATCCCGTGGAAATTGCCGGAACCAGTACTAAAGAAAATTCTGTAACTGAAAAAACACATGACAACAGCAGGCATTTTGAAAATAATCCCATTGCCTATGTTGCCGACCCTAAAACAGAACAAAGCATTGAGCCTGTAAATGACCAGGCAGGCAAACCATTGGAAAGATCAACTGCTGCCATTCATGTGAACAACCCTTCTCAGGATCCTGCAGCTTCATTTGATCCATCTAAGCAAATCATTAACAACTCACCTGTAACTTCTGTGTTAGCTCAACGTAATACATCTATAAAGGCTACAGCATCTGAGGTACCAACGAATGATGTAGCTGAAAACAAAGAAAACAAAGGATCATTCAAAAGCTTTTTGCGCAAAGCTACCAGGATGATTGAAAGAAAAACAGGAATAGATCCTACCAATGGCGATGATGAAGAACTATTGGTTGGAGCCCTTGCAGTAAAACTTAAATAACCATTTACAACTTAATGTTATGAACCGAATACTACTTGCAATAATTGCATCTGCTATTACTATGTCTTCCTTTGCCCAGGTGGATAGTACAGAAGCCCAAAAGGCCGATACCATAAGGGTAGGCAGCATGATCATTATCAAAAAACAGGGTAAGGAAGAAAAGGATACTAAAGAAATAACAATATCCAACCGTTCACATAAACGTTATAATTCCAATGTTAGCACCAACTGGGGTATCGTTGACCTGGGTTTTTCCAACTGGAACGATCAAACAAATTATAGCTCCGCGGAAGCACAGGCATTTGCTCCCGGCTTTAACAAGGATGCACTGGAATTGAATACAACCAAATCCATCAACGTTAATATCTGGTTCTTTATGCAGCGCCTTAACATGGTAAGCCATGTATTGAATTTGAAATATGGACTGGGTCTTGAATTGAACAACTACAGGTTTGATGATAAAAGAGTACACCTGCAAAAGAATCCAACACAAATAACACTGGATCCTGATTATGCCAATTTAAAAAAGAACAAATTAGCCGCTGATTATATTACAGTACCCATGATGTTGAATGTAAACCTTACGCCTGGCCGCAATAAAGGTTTTGGATTCAGTGGTGGAGTTAGTGCAGGTTTTCTCTACTCATCCCGCCAGAAAACAAAAGGCAGTGATGGAAAGCATAAGATCCATGATGATTATGACCTGCGCAAATGGAAACTCTCCTATATAGGTGAATTAAACCTTGGACCAGTGAAATTGTACGGTAGCTATGCTATGAAAAGTATGTGGGAAAAAGGGCTGGATCAAACACCTTACAACGTAGGTATCCGTTTGAGCAACTGGTAAACTTACTTAACTGATAATTTAGTGGAAACCCTTTGTTTTAGACAGAGGGTTTTTTTATTTTGCAAAGTCTCGTTAAAGATATTAACAGCCCAAAATAAAAAGATTTTGAACAGCGTTAAGCCAATGAGAAACGCTAAACCTCTGGAGTTATGAAAACCGCCATTTTTCTTTCGTGCCTTATTGCAGGGGGCAGTTTGTTTGTTAAATCCCATAATACAAAAACAAGCCTTACCCTTCCGGCATATAAAGCCACTACCTCCAAAAGATCTTTTTCCTCCATGCCTATTGCACCTGTTTCTATCACCATTGATAAATCAAGCTATGAATTGTATGTCTATGATGCCAAGGGTTGGTACGCCACCTACCCGGTAGTTTTCGGCAACAGCTCGCTTGATGATAAGAAAATGGAAGGTGACCGTAACACACCTGAGGGCACTTTCAGGATAGTAAACAAAAGGGTACACGAAAAATGGGACAGGTACATGGGTCTTGATTATCCTACGCAGGAAAGTATTTATAAATTCAATGAGCGCAAAAGACGTGGAAAGATACCAAGTTCCGCCCGTCCGGGTGCTGGTATAGGCATCCATGGTGTATGGCCTCACGAGGATTTTGTAATAGACCGTTATAAGAACTGGACAAATGGATGCATCTCGCTTAAAAATTCAGATGTAGAAGAATTATACAGGTTCATACCAGTGGGAACACCTGTCACTATCCGTAAATGATTTAATGCAACTCATTTAAAAAGCTACCTACCTCTTTTTCCCAAAGTATAGGATCTGATTGAAGGTAAGAATCATGGTCAGCCTCTGGATATAGAACCAGTTTCTTTTTTTGGCTTGCCAGGTGCTGATAAATAGATTCAATTTCATTAGCCGTAACATACCTGTCCCGCTCGCCCCATTGCAATAATATAGGGCAGGTCACACTATTGGCATATTCGGCAGTATTCAAGCTAAACCCATTGAACCCGCTTTCAATGCCTATCCAAAGCGTAGTAAAAAAAGCAAAAGGCTCCGAAGCAAAGCCAGTAACCCTGGCCCTGGCTTTCAGGTGGTCATGAAGGGAACCAAAAGGCATATCTGCAACAATTGCATCAGGAGTTACCAATTTTTGCGACACAGCCTTTATGGTTAATACAGCACCCATGGAAACACCATACAAGATGACATAGTGATTTCCTTGTTCTTTGGCAAAGTTGAAGGCTTTAATGACCTCATCAGTTTCCTTAAATCCAAAGCTTGTAGAATTACCTTCGCTATTACCATGTGCCCTCAGATCAACCATCAGCACATTGTATCCCCATTCCCTGAAACGAAATGCTTCTGCATTTAAAATGCTTTTATTAGAGCTATACCCATGAAACATGATGATACACTTCCTGGAAGAGGGGACTTCGCTGTACCAGGTATCAATAGAAAGGTCTTCATTTACTTTTAGAGGTATAGTTGTAAAAGGAAATGAAGGAAGCGGTTCTTTGTCATTCCTGTAAAAAGAAGGCCCGGTAAATAACTTCCAGGTACGGACTAAAACATTATCATTGTTAAAGGCAGGCGGCTGACCTTGTTTAAAATGAGTGAATTTGAAGGCATAGGAAGCAGCAGATAAGTTCAATAATACCAACTGCACAAGAACCACCCATAGGATGGTCTTTAGAAAAGCAGGTAGTTTACGTTTTGTAATGGAACTCATGCAGAAACAAGCAAATGTAATCGTAGATGCTAATAAATCATAATCATTAGCATACGTCCTTCAGACTATAATTTTCCTCCTGCAATAGCTTCCACCACCGTAGGATCAAGCAAAGTAGTCGTATCACCGAGGTTGCTGGTTTCTCCTTCTGCAATTTTACGTAAGATGCGTCGCATGATCTTGCCACTTCTTGTCTTGGGCAAGGCAGCTACAAATTGTATTTTATCTGGTTTGGCAATTGGTCCTATGATCCTGGACACAGTTTGAAGGATATCGTTTCTCCTGCTGGTTTCATCACCATGAGTGCCCTGGAAGATAACATATGCATAAATACCCTGACCTTTCACATCGTGATGGTAACCTACAACGGCACTTTCAACAACACCGGAGTGCATATTAATGGCATTTTCCACTTCTGCAGTGCCAATTCGGTGCCCACTAACATTTAATACATCATCTACCCTTCCGGTGATGCGGTAATTACCTTCTTCATCTCTCAAAGCACCATCACCTGTAAAATACAGGTTAGGATAAGCAGAAAAATAGGTCTGCCGGCAACGATCATGATCACCATAGGTAGTTCTAAGAATAGACGGCCAGGGTGCCCTGATGCATAAGTTCCCCGAAGCAGGATTTCCTTTCACCTCTACTCCATTTTCATCTACCAAGAGAGGCTCTACCCCTGGTAATGGCAAAGTGGCATACGTGGGTTTGGCTGGCGTAATTCCAGCCATATTAGAAATAAGAATTCCCCCGGTTTCTGTTTGCCACCATGTATCAACAATAGGGCACTTCCCCTTACCTATATTTTCATCATACCAATGCCACGCTTCTTCATTGATCGGCTCTCCCACTGTACCTAAAACTTTCAAAGAAGAAAGGTCTTTTCCTTCCAGCGGCTTCAAACCAAAGCCCATTAGCGAACGTATAGCTGTTGGCGCAGTGTAAAGAATATTCACTTTGTGCCTGTCCACAATATCCCAAAAGCGACCAGCATCGGGCCAGGTTGGTATTCCCTCAAACATAACACTGGTACCACCTGCCGCCAGTGGACCATAGACAATATAACTATGACCGGTTATCCAACCGATATCTGCAGTGCAAAAATGAACCTGCCCTTTTTGATATTGAAAAACATTCACAAAGCTGTAGGCAGTAAACACCATGTAGCCTCCAATGGTATGGACAACACCTTTGGGCTTGCCGGTAGAACCAGATGTGTAAAGTATAAACAAAGGATCTTCCGCATCCATTTCCACTGCAGGGAAGGAAACGACATTGTCTTTTTCAATCTGTGATTCCGCATGTTCCATTTCATCTTCCCACCACACATCACGTCCTTTGATCATAGAGACTGGCGTACGGGTACGCGTATATACTATTACTCTTTTCACAATTTTATTACCTATCAAAGCATCGTCAATAACATCCTTAAGTGGTATAACTTTTTCACCCCGGTAGGCTCCATCACACGTAACTATATATTCAGCGCTGGCATCTTCCAGCCTGTCGGCAATGCTTTGTGCAGAGAACCCTCCAAAGATCACGCTATGTATGGCCCCTATCCGGGCACACCCCAGCACGGCATAAGCTAATTCCGGAACCATGCCCATATAGATACAAACCCTATCGCCTTTTTTTACGCCATTGTTCTTTAATACCTGCGCAAACTGGCAAACCCTTTTGTGAAGACGGTTATAGGTTACAACTCTTACCCTGTCTTCCGGGTTATTGGGCTCCCATATCATGGCCGGCTTATCACCCAATTCTTCCAGGTGACGATCAATGCAATTTTCAGTGATATTTAGTTTTCCTCCTTCAAACCACTTAACAGAGGGTTCAGTAAAATTCCACTGCAGGGTTTTATCCCACTTTTTACGCCATAGAAAGTTTTCTGCTACCTGGCTCCAGAATCCTGAAGGATCTTCCGTACTTTTTTTATAAGCTGCCTTGTATTCGTCCAGTGATTTAAATTGGTAAGGATATGACATTCAATAAATGGTTTGAAAGTTTAAACTTAAAGAAAATGTAAGAATATGAACTTCAATATTTGTTTCTCTTTTAATTCCAAACTCATCTACTATGTAGGGTGTATTTGTTTTTGCAAATAATAATAGTATTTATATAACAGTTAAAAATGGGAAAGCCTGGTGATTCCATTATTTTTGCGCCCTGATGAAACACCAAAGGAACAAGATGAATCTATGGCAAAAGGTCTCCAGTATACTAATGCTGGTCACTTTAGCCTGGTTAACCATCAGCCTTCCTTATGTTTACCAGGGTCGCCAGTTGGGCAAAGAACAGACGGAACAAAAATCCCGCAACACCACAGACCAGACTACTAATCCTTTGTCTAATACCACGGAAGAGAAAACGCACAGTGTAACCAATACACTTTCAGAGTATTTGCATGAAATGCACCAAACTGAAAATTACTTTACCTTAGTAACTGTGCATCATAAATGTCATTCTACAGCATTGTACTTTGCTTTTCATCCTGAACTAATTTCTCCCCCTCCCGAAGCCTAGCCTCATTTTCGACTTTTTATTTATTGGATCCATTCTTAGAGGAATTCCTATGCATGTGCATTTACAAGGCATTGAGTGTTCTGACTATTGTTTTACTCACTAAAATTATTTAAAGATGAGGCGTTCAACCTTTTCCATTAAAAATCTTGGTGCAGATATACCTGCATCTATTGTAGTCTTTCTTGTAGCATTACCGCTTTGCCTGGGTGTGGCATTGGCTTCTAATGCACCATTGTTCAGCGGTTTGATCTCAGGTATTATTGGCGGTATCGTCATTGGTTTTCTCAGTGGTTCACAGTTAAGTGTCAGCGGTCCCGCAGCTGGTCTTACAGCCATTGTTGCAGCTGCGATATTAAAACTGCCTTCATTTGAAACATTTTTGCTTGCGGTTGTTATATGCGGAGTATTTCAGGTGTTATTTGGTTTTATGAAAGCAGGCATTATCGGAGATTTTGTTCCTAATAGTGTTATCAAGGGTATGCTGGCAGCTATTGGTTTGATATTAATATTAAAGCAGTTGCCCCACCTGGTGGGATATGACAGCAACTTTGAAGGTGATGAATCGTTTCTGCAGCCTGATAATGAAAATACATTCAGTTCCATTGGTAATGCTTTCAAATATATTACCCCTGTAGCTGTAATTATTGGTATCCTGTCATTGGTCTTTCAATTCGGATGGGAGAAATTCACTTCCACTAAAAAAGGATTTATCAAACTAATACCTGCTCCACTGATCGTTGTGCTGATAGGTATTGGCATCCTTCAAATAGCTAGTGGATCCACATATTCCTTAGACCCTTCACATATGGTAAACATACCACAGGCATCATCGGCCTCAGAATTTATTTCCTTCTTTACATTACCAGACTTTGCGGGCTTTGTTAATAAGGAAGTATGGATAGCTGGGATCACATTAGCACTTGTGGCCAGCCTGGAAACATTATTAAGTATTGAAGCCATTGACGACCTGGACCCTTACCAGCGTGTGACAAATAAGGAAAGGGAACTAAAAGCCCAGGGCATAGGTAATATGCTATCGGGTCTTGTTGGTGGATTACCCATTACCTCCGTCATTGTACGATCATCTGCCAATGTGAATGCAGGTGCTAAAAGTAAGATGTCTACAATGATGCACGGAGGATTGTTGCTGCTGTGCGTAGCCCTCATTCCTTCCATTTTGAATATGATTCCGAAAGCCGCGTTAGCAGCCATATTAATATTTACCGGATATAAACTGGCCAAGCCTTCATTGTTCAAATCATATTATAAAAAAGGATGGGATCAATTCCTGCCATTTGTATTGACTATCCTGGCCATCCTGTTCACCGACCTGCTGATAGGTGTATTGATAGGCATTGGCGTAAGCATCTTTTTTATTGTAAGAAGTAACTTTAAAACATCCGTATTTATTGTTCATGATGATAACCGTTATCTATTCCGGCTGAGAAAGGATGTTACCTTTCTGAATAAACCTTACATAAAAAATAAACTGGAGGAGGTACCCGAAAACTCATTTGTATTAATCGATGCCAGCCGTGCAGATTTTATTGATAAAGATGTTGTGGAAGTAATCGAGGACTTCACCAAACACGCCTCCTTAAAAAGCATCCGCGTACAGGTAAAAACCAGGCATGCTGACAGGCAAGGCATTAAAACGAATAACCATATAGTGGAAGTAAAGGAGAATAATATTGTTGCTAATTGATGATTACAACGTAAAGCAAGATAAATTTGAAAACCATAAAATAGTTAAAATGAAATCATACGAAAAATTGTTACTAGAAAATAAAGCCTGGGCCGCAGAGAAAAAAGAAGATGATGCAGATTATTTTGAGCGACTGGCTAAATTACAAACCCCGGAGTTTTTATGGATCGGCTGTAGTGATAGCCGTGTGCCGGCAAATGAAATTACAGGTACACAACCAGGCGAAATATTTGTACACCGTAATGTTGCCAACCTGGTCATTCACACAGATGTCAACCTGTTAAGTGTGCTTGACTATGCCGTTACACATTTAAAAGTAAGGCATATCATTGTGTGTGGTCACTATGGTTGTGGGGGTATTAAAGCAGCAATGACCAATCATGATTTTAAATACGTGCTTAATATGTGGCTGCGTAATATTAAGGATGTTTACCGTTTATATAGTGAAGAACTGGAAGCCATAAATGATGAAGAGTCACGCGCTGACAGGCTGGTAGAATTGAATGTGAAGGAGCAGGTCATTCACCTTGCCAAAACATCTATAGTGCAGCGTGCCTGGAAAAACGACAACAGGCCTCACCTGCATGGCTGGGTATATGGTTTAAAAGATGGTATCATCAAGCCGGTATTTGAAATGACTGCCGGAACACCTCTCGATCCCATATATGAATATGATGATCTGTAATTATCATTTCAGGCAAACTCACGGAATGTTGCCTGGTATTGTTTATTGAAACAGTGTTACAAGCAAGTAGCCTATTATACATTAAAAGGCTTTCTCCTACCGGGGGAAAGCCTTTTGTTTTTTACCATTACTTATTAGGGTTCATCTTCTATTGTTATCGCATT
>Ga0157371_10004172_pt1 | contig 12735 bp, 9 predicted proteins | sample C45metaG_FD_113462 | JGI IMG/M metagenome (GOLD analysis project Ga0157371, IMG submission 113462) | Corn rhizosphere microbial communities from Kellogg Biological Station, Michigan, USA - C4-5 metaG | ecosystem: Host-associated > Plants > Roots > Rhizosphere > Soil | place: USA: Michigan... | reverse complement strand
TGGAACAGCGTCGTGGCCCGCCGGAAATACGCCAGCTTGTCGGGGTCGCGGTCGAAGCCGTTGACCTTGGTCTCGTCGAACCGCCGCTGCTTCTGCGCCAGCACCTTGGAGAGGATGCGTTCGACATCGGCCTCGTCTTCGGCGACCTTCAGCGTCACCGCCCCCACCCGTTCCAGCGCCCGCCACTTCTGCTTCAGCCGCTTGACCTGGTCCTGCGTCGCTTCCAGCGCCTCCCACGGCAGCGTCAGGTCGCTGCCATGCGTCGATTCCGGGTTCGGCGCCGTGCTGATCAGCGCCAGCGGGTTCTGCTCGTTGCCGATCATCGCCGGCATGTTCTCGATCTGCACCAGGTCGACTGGCGGCAGCTTCGCGACCACCAGCTCCCACAGCGCGCGCGCCGCGTCTTCCGTCCAATGCAGGCCCTTGGCGACGATCACCGGCGCGCTGTAGTCGGCCAGTCCCCCATCCATGAAGCCGAGGATCCGGCCGCCGCCGCGCTTCGTGATGGTCAGCGGCAGCAGCAGGATCGGCTCGCCGAAGCCGTTGCGGATTTCCACGAGGTAGGCCGAGACCGTCGCGCGCGCGCCGCGCGTCGCCATCCACGCCTCGATGAATTCGCGCGTCTGGAACACATGCCGCGCTGCGACCTCGGCTGGATCTCCAGCCGACGGCCAGATTTCAGGGATCGTCTCGTGCACCACGACCGTCAGGTCGCGCACATCCGGGGTTACTGGTCGATCGAGCATCGTCTCAAGCCGCATACTATTCACGTTCCGCTGTAGCAGACGGGTAGTCCGCTGGGCGGTTCATTCAAGATGCTGGTTAACTCCTGCGTCCGCGCACCCGACAAAAATACAATTCTAATCAAATGCCGCGAATTAACCAACCGCTTTAAGCCTGTCCGCGGAAAGCCCCGGTTTCCTTGGGGTCTTTGCTGTAGTGCTTCCCATCACAGGTTAACATTTCACTGTCGGTTCGACAGACGGATCAACCCTGATGTGCGGCGTAGTTGGATATTTCGGGCCGATGATTGCCCCATCCGAGGCGGAGCCCCTGCTCCGCCGGATGGCCTTGTCCGTCGCCCACCGCGGTCCCGATGAAATGGGACTCTATTCGCGCGGCGACATCGGTCTCGGGCATCGCCGGCTTTCGATCGTCGGGCTCGCTGACGGTCAGCAGCCGATGCTCTCCGAAGACGGCAATTTCGCTCTCAGCTTCAACGGCGAGATCTTCAACTACGTCGAGCTCCGCGCCGATCTCGTCGCCCGCGGCGAGCGCTTCCGCACCGCCTCGGACACGGAAGTTCTGCTGCGCCTCCTCGCCCGTGACGGCGAGGCCGCCCTCGCTCGCCTCAACGGCGATTTCGCCTTCGCCTTCTACGACGCACGGCGGCGCCGGCTGACGCTCGCACGCGACCGCATGGGCGTCCGCCCGCTCTTTTACACCTGGCGCGATGGCACGATCGCCTTCGCCTCGGAGGTCAAGGGCCTCCTCGAATTCCCCGGCGTCGCTGCTCAAATGGATGCCGAAGCCCTCGACCAGATCTTCACCCTCTGGGCGCCCATCGCGCCGCGCACCGCGTTCAAGGACATCTTCGAGCTGCCGCCCGGCCACCTGATGGTGGTGGAGGACGGCCAGGCCTCGACCCGCGCCTGGTGGTCCCTCGACTTCCCCGATGCCGGCGCGGTCGACGCTCGCGACGACAACATCATCGCCGACGAGCTGCTGGCGCTGCTCGACGATGCCACCCGCATGCGCCTCCGCGCCGACGTGCCGGTCGGCGCCTACCTCTCCGGCGGCCTCGACTCCTCGCTCATCAGCCCCCTCGCGGCCAAGCATGTCGGTGACCGCCTGCGCACCTTCTCAGTGACCTTCGACAGCGCCGAGCATGACGAGAGCGCCTACCAGGCCGCGATGGTCGCTGCGCTGGGCACCGAGCACACCTCGGTCGCAACCTCCGGCGCCGACATCGCCCGGCTGTTCCCCGCCACCATCCGCGCCGTCGAGCGGCCCATCCTGCGCACCGCACCCGCGCCGCTGCAGCGTCTCAGCGCGCATGTTCGCAATGCCGGCTACAAGGTCGTTCTCACCGGCGAGGGCGCCGACGAGGTTTTTGCCGGCTACGATATTTTCCGCGAAGCCCGCGTTCGCCGCTTCGTCGCCCGCGACCCCAAATCGGCCTTCCGCGCCCATCTCTTCCGCCGGCTCTATCACTACCTGCCCGGCATCCAGTCGCAGTCGGCCGAGTATCTGGGCGCCGTCTTCGGCGTCGGCTCCGACCGGCTCGACGATCCGCTGTTCTCGCATCGTCCACGCTTCCGCTCGACCGCGCAATCCAAGCTGTTCTACTCCGAGGAGCTGCGCGCCCGGCTTGCCGGCTACGACGCGACCGAAGCCCTCGCCGCGACCCTGCCGGGCCGCTTCGCCAGGTGGCATCCGCTGCACCAGGCGCAGTATCTCGAAACCACGCTTCTGCTTCCCGGCTATATCCTCTCGAGCCAGGGCGATCGCGTCTCCATGGCCAATGCCGTCGAAGGCCGCTTCCCCTTCCTCGATCACCGCGTCGTCGAATTCGCCGCGCGCCTCGCGCCCGGCATCAAGCTCCGCGGCCTCGACGAAAAGCACATCCTCAAGCGCGTCGCGCGCGACCTCGTCCCCCAAGCCATCACGGCCCGCAGCAAACAGCCGTACCGCGCCCCGGATGCCCAGAGCTTCCGCGATGCGGCCTGGGTCGACGAGGCACTGGCCGCGCCCACCGGCCTGTTCAATCCCGTCGCCGTGCAAAAGCTCGCACGCAAGGCACGGAGCGGCAGCATGACCGGCTTCCGCGACAACGCCGCCTTTGTCGGCATCCTCTCCACCCAGCTCTGGCACCAGGCCTTTCCCCAGCGTCAGAGCGCACTGAACTTTGCGGCATAAGGAACCACCACTGTGATCATCCAGAACGACATTCGTCACTTCATCATCGAGAACTTCCTGTTCGGTGACACCAGCCATGACCTCGGCGACGACGTCTCGCTGATCGAAACCGACATCGTCGATTCGACCGGCATTCTCGAGCTCGTGGGGTTCGTCGAGAAGACCTGGAGCATCACCGTCAAGGACGCCGACATCGTCCCCGCCAACTTCGACTCCATCGGCCGCATCGCCGCCTACGTCGCCAATAACGCCGGCCAGTCGGCCGCCGCCTGAGGATCGCTGCCATGCGCGTCGAGACCTTTCTCCGGCACTCTGCCCGCCGCTTCCCCGACAAGACCCTGCTGGTCGCCGGGAGCACGCGGCTGACCTATGCCGGGTTCGACGCGCAGACCGACTCCCTCGCGGCGAAGCTGCAAGGGCTCGGCGTCGCCCGCGACGATCGCGTCCTCGTCTTCATGGACAATTGCGCCGAGGCCGCGCTTGCGATCTACGCCGTGCTCAAGGCCGGGGCGACCTTCTCGCCCATCAACGCCTCGACCAAGGCCGACAAGCTCGCCTACATCATTGGCAACTGCCGGCCCACCGCGATCCTGACCCAGCGCAAGCTCGCCGGCATCACCGCCGAGGCCCTCGCCGGCCGCACGGATATCGCCGTGCTCGTCGCCGGCACCCCCGAATTCGAGGCAGCTCTCGCCACACCCACGGCGCCGGCATGCCATGGTGGCATCGACGTCGATCTCGCGATGCTCATCTACACCTCGGGCTCCACTGGCCGGCCCAAGGGCGTGATGATGACGCACCGCAACATCGATGCGGCCTCGCACTCGATCACGACCTACCTCGAGAACAGCGCCGACGACATCATCCTGAACGTCGCACCCCTCGCCTTCGACTACGGCCTCTACCAGCTCCTGATGGCCGTCCGCGTCGGGGCCACGCTCGTGCTCGAAAAGAGCTTCGCCTTCCCGGCCGCCATCTTCGAGACCATGCGCCGGGAGAAGGTCACCGGCTTCCCGCTGGTCCCCACCATGGCCGCGATGATCCTGCAGCTGCGCGACCATTCCGCGCTCGTCGTCCCCACCCTGCGCTACATCACCAACACGGCCGCCGCGCTGCCGGTTGAGCATATCCGCCGGCTGCGCGACCTCTTTCCCGGCACCGCGCTCTATTCGATGTACGGCCTCACCGAGTGCAAGCGTTGCACCTGGCTGCCGCCCGCCGAGCTCGACCGCCGGCCCGGCTCGGTCGGTATCGCCATCCCCAACACCGAGGCCTACGTCGCCGATGAGACCGGCCACCCGGTGCCGCACGGCACCATCGGCGAGCTCGTCATCCGCGGCCCGCACGTCATGCAGGGCTATTGGGAGAACCCCACGGCCACTGCCGAGCGCATCCGGCCCGGCCGCCACGCCTGGGAAAAGGTGCTCTTCACCGGCGATCTCTTCCGCGCCGACGCCGACGGCTTCCTCTATTTCCTCGGCCGCAAGGACGACATCATCAAGACCCGCGGCGAGAAAGTCGCGCCCAAGGAAGTCGAGGCCGTCCTCCATGCCATCCCCGGCATCGCCGAGGCGGTGGTGGTCGGCGTGCCCGATCCGATCCTCGGCCAGTCCGTCCGCGCCATCATCGTGCGCGCCGACCCTTCGCTGACCGAAGCGCAGATCATCCGCGCCTGCGCCAGGAACCTCGAAGACTTCATGGTCCCCCGGGCCATCGATTTCCGCGACAGCCTGCCCAAGACCGACACCGGCAAAGTTAGCCGCCGGCTCGCTGTCGAACTGCTGGAGACTGCCTGATGCTCGACGTCCTCCCCCGTTTCTCGGCTGCAACCCTCGCCCTCGATCCGGCCGTCGAAACCGAAAAGATCGTCGCGGCCCTGCGCGCCCAGCTCCGCACGCAGCGCAAGCGCGGCCTCGTTCTCGGCCTCTCGGGCGGCATCGATTCCTCGGTGAGCCTCGCCCTTGCTGTCCGCGCCGTCGGCGCCGACAATGTTCAGGCCCTCTACATGCCGGAGCGCGATTCCGATCCGGAAAGCCTGGAGCTCGGCCGCCTGGTCGCCGCCGCCTTCGGCGTCGAGGGCATCGTCGAGGATATCGGCCCGGTGCTCGACGGCCTCGGCTGCTATGCCCGCCGCGACGCCGCCATCCGCGAGATTGTTCCCGCCTATGGCGATGGCTGGGCCTGCAAGGTCGTCATCGGCCAGGCCGAGGGCGGCTACAACATCTCTTCGCTCGTCGTGCAGGATCCGGCCGGCAAGCGCAGCACCCACCGCATGCCGCTTGCCGTCTACCTCGGTGTCGTCGCCGCCACCAATATGAAGCAGCGTACCCGCAAGCAGCTCGAATACTACCACGCCGACCGGCTGAACTTCGCCGTGCTGGGCACGCCCAACCGGCTCGAATACGACCAGGGCTTCTTCGTCAAGAACGGCGACGGCGCCGCCGACGTCAAGCCGATCGCCCACCTCTACAAGTCGCAGGTCTATGCGCTCGCCGGCTACCTTGGGGTCCCCGCCGAGATCCGCCGGCGGCCGCCCACCACCGACACCTATTCGCTGCCGCAGAGCCAGGAAGAGTTCTACTTCGCCCTGCCTTACGACCGCATGGACCTCTGCCTCTACGGGCTCAACCACGACGTACCCGCCGCCGATGTGGCGCGCGCCGCCGGCCTCACCGAAGCGCAGGTCTGGCACGTCTGGTCCGACATCCAGTCCAAGCGCAGGGCCACCCGATATCTCCACGCCGGCCCGCAGCTGGTCGAGCCCGTAGGCGAGGTGACCCTCTGATGTCCACCATCGAGACCAACCTCTTTGCCCGCGACTTCGTCCGCCGCGATCTCGCCACCCCGATCATCGGTCGCACGCCGCTCGCGCTCCTGATCGCCTCGGTCGAGGGCGCAACCGCCGCGACCGTCGTGCTCGGCAGTGCCCTCGCCTACCACCTGCTGGTGCTTCACACCGCCATCGGCGAGTTCGCCTGGCCGCTCTACCTCCTGTTCGCTGCACTCGGCGGCGTGCTCTACGGCGCCTTCTCGGTCGTTGCCACCAATCGCTTCCTCGACCAGTCCGATCCCGGCCACCGCTCCACCATGCCCGACGCCTTCTACGGCTGGACCGCGGCCCTCGCCCTCACCCTGCTGAGTGCGTTCCTTCTCGGCTCGATCGGCGATCTGTCGCGCGTCTCGCTCACCACCGCCTACCTCACCGGCATTCCGCTGATGCTCTCGCTGCGCAGCTACGGCCTGTCCCTCGTCGCCGACCGCATCAACCGTGGCGAGCTCCACTACCAGCGCGTCGCCGTCATCGGCAGCCGGCTCGACGTGGTGAACTTCCTGCTCAACGGCGATCTCTGGCGCCAGGGCCATCACGTCACCGACACGCTCTACCTCGAGGACGTCACCACCGACGGCAGGCTCGACCTCGAAGCCGTCGCCGAGTTCGCCAAAAAGAGCGTGCAGCAGCGCACCGACTCCATGGTCATCGTCGCGGCGCTGCACGATCTCGATGCCATGGAGCACCTCGTCGTCGAGATGAAGCGCTTCGCCCTCAACATCGTCTATGCTCCGGCCACTACCAACCGCACCCTCAAATTCCTCGACGTCGTGCCGATCGGCGCCAACAACGCCCTGCGCTTTATCCGCAAGCCGTTGAGCGATTTCGCGGTGTTCACCAAGCGCGCGATGGACATCGTTCTCGCCAGCATCGGCCTCGTCCTGCTGTCCCCGCTCTTCGCCGTGGTCGCGCTCCTGATCAAGCTCGAAACCCCCGGCCCGGTGATCTACCGCCAGGCCCGTCGCGGCTTCAATGGCGAGAGCTTCATGATCTGGAAGTTCCGCTCGATGTCCGTCACCGAGAGCGGCTACGCCATGGTCCAGGCGACGCGCGGCGACGCCCGCATCACGCGCGTCGGCCGCATCATCCGTGCCACCTCCATCGACGAGCTGCCGCAGCTCGTTAACGTGCTGCTCGGCCAGATGTCGATCGTCGGCCCGCGCCCGCACGCCATCAGCCACGATGCGCAGCTCGGCCGCCTGCTCGCTACCTATGCCCATCGCCAGCGCATCAAGCCGGGCATCACCGGCTGGGCCCAGGTCAACGGCTTCCGCGGCGAGACCGACACCTTCGACGCCGTCGAAGGCCGCACCCTGCACGACCTCCACTATATCGATAACTGGTCGCTGATCCTCGATCTGTGGATCATCGTTCTGACCGTGTTTTCCGTCTCCACCCACCGCAAGGCATTCTGACCGGCCCCGAGACCTGCGCAATTTGCTTAAAATATCAGTCTAGCTGCACCGGCATCGCGGTTAACCAGAAGTGAAGGCCGTAGTCGCCCAGCGACTCCGAAAGCCTTAACTTACCGGCGATATAGAAGAATTTCGGCGGACGGACTTCAGATGGATTTGCGCGGCGGCGACATTCGGATTAGCGCGGCACAATTGCCCGGGGACATCGGTACCCGCCCCAGCCTCCAAGAGGATCTGCGGGTGGTGGCCGAGGCCCTCGGCTCGCGCTGGATGCTGATCCTCGCCGTCGTGATCGTCTGCCTCGGTGGCGGCATCGCCTATATGTGGCAGGCGACCCCCAGCTACAAATCCGCCGTCGATATCCTGATGGACCCGCGCCCGCGCACCATCGTCGGGCTCGATGTCGTGCCGACGGGCCTGGGCTCCTCCTCGCTCGGCTCCGATACCGGCCTCGTCGACAGCCAGGTACAGTTGCTCTCCTCGCGCACGCTGCTGACCCAGGTCATTCACAAGCTCGATCTCGACCAATTGCCGGCCAAGCCCGCGCACGCCTCCATCTTCGGCGGCGTCGCCTCGCTGGCCAGGACCCTGCTCTACGGCCCGAACCAGTCCGACTTCGAGGCCGGCACGCCGTTCGACCGCACGCTCGCGGCGCTGCAGTCGTCCCTCAAGATCGAACGCCTCGGCAACACCTACGTGCTGCGCGTCACCGTCACTTCGGATTCCTCGCAGCGCGCCGCCGATATCGCCAATGCCATCGCCGCGGCCTACGTCTCGCAGGGCCAGGACGCGGTCAATCAGGAAACCCGCAGCACCGCCGATGCCCTCACTGCCCGCCTCGCCCAGCTCAAGGCGAGCTCCGACCAGGCCCAGCAGGCGCTCGAGGCCTACCGCCGCGACCACGGCCTGATCGCCGCCGCCGGCGTCACCGTCGACGAGCAGCAGCTGCGCGATCTCAACGACGAAGTCACCAAGGCCAGCGTCGATGCCCAGACCGCCCGGGCCCATCTTGCCGAGATCGATCGCCTCAAGGGGCTGCCGGCCTCGGCCCTCGCCGCGACCAACGTCATGACCTCGCCCACCGCCGAGGCGCTGCGGGCCCAGCTCGATCAGGCCGTCGCCGACGAGCAGAGCCTCGCCGGCATCTACGGCCGGCAGCATCCGACTCTGATCCTCGCCCGCCAGAAGCGGCAGGCGCTCGAAACTGCGCTGCTCCAGGAATTCAACCGCATCGAAGGCCGGGCCGCCAGCGACTACCAGGCCGCGCTCGACGCGCAGAAGCGCCTTCAGACCCTGCTGACCCAGTACGAGCAGCGCCAGGCCGATTCCAACGAGGCCGGCATCCAGCTCAAGGCGCTGCAGACCGCCGCCGACAACGCCCATACCCTGTACGATTCGTTCGCCCAGCGCGCCGCCCAGGCCCGCGAGCAGGTCGACCTGCCCACCACCACCATCCGGGTCATTTCCCCGGCCGAACCGAGCCCGCAGCCGTCCGATCCGCGCCCGGCCCTCGTCCTCGGCACGGCCTTCGGCGTCGGCCTCGCGCTCGGCGTTGGCCTCGCCTGGCTGCTGCACCTGCTCTCCGTCCGGCGCCGGGTCCGTGTCGCCGCGCCGCTCGAGCCCGCACCGGCGCCGCCGCGCCGCGGCATTGGGCCGGCCACCACGCCGTTCGGCCGCCGCCAGCCACGCGAGGCCGCCTCCGCCGCCGGTGATGCGCAGGCCATTCCCGCCATGGCGACCCGGCAGAACATGGCCGGGCTGTTCCGGTAACGGCGATGAGCACCGCCGAGCTTGCCCACGATCGTTCGCTCTGGCGGATCGAGGTCCGGCCCAACTACCGGCAGTTGATCTGCATCGCGATCCCGGTGGCGATCCTCGCCTACACGCTGATCATCTATCCGCTCGGCTATTACGGCCACTTCGTCGCCGCCGACTCCGGCACGCCGGGCCCGGTTCAGGCGGCCGAGCCGTCGCTCCTCAACCGCATCTTCTTCCCGCTCATGGCCGCGGTGTCGATGCTGATGTACGTGCTCGAGCGCGAGCGGGCGCCGCACGTCAACCTGTTGCTGGCGCTGCCGCTCCTCGCCTTCGTCTCCTATTGCGGCCTGAGCAGCGTCTGGGCCATCGATCCCTCGACGTCCATCAGCAAGTTCATCGTCTTCCTCCTGGTCATCGCGGCGATCGTCCCGGCGGTCTCCGTCATCCAGTCGGCAGAGCGCTACCTGACGCCGATGTTCTGGGTCGCGGTCGCGACCCTGCTGATCAACCTTGCTTTCGTCCTGCTGACGCCGCCCACGCCCATCGGCCACGCCGGCATCTACTCGCACAAGAACTCGCTCGGCGGCGCCGCGGCCTTCTGCACCCTGTTCCTCATCTACGGCATGGCGCGCCCCGAAAAGTTCTACCGCATCGTTTCCGCCGTGCTGGTGCCCATCGCTCTCTACGTGCTCTATCGCAGCCAGGCCAAGACGGCCCTCGGCCTGACCCTCATCGTCCCGGTACTCGCGGCAGGCTTCGCCCTCGCCCGCCTCTATCTGCGGCTCACCATGCCGGTGGTGCTCGGCCTCCTCGGCATCGTCATCTGCTACGTCCTGTTCAGCGGCATGTTCGAGGTCTCGCCCACCGCGATCTCGATGATCGTGACCGGCGATCCGACCTTCACCGGCCGTACCGACCTGTGGACCTTCGCGGTGCAGAAGATCGCCGAGCAGCCGTGGTTCGGCTACGGCTTCCACTCCTTCTGGCAGGTCGGCGACGCCTCTCCCGCCTGGCAGGGGGCGCCCGGCTTCCTGCAGCGCACGCCCCACGACCATGAGGGCTACCTCGACCTGCTGCTCGAGGGCGGCTTCGTCGGCTTCGGCCTGTTCGTCGCGATGGTGCTGATGGTCTGCCGCTGGATCAGTCGCGCCACCGATGAATCGCCGGTCATCGGCTGGCTGCTCACCGGTCTCATGCTCTACGAGATGCTGAACAATCTGCTCGAGACCAACTGGTTCGACCCGCTGGATCCGGGCACCGTGATCTTCCTCTCCTTCGTCGCCACGGCCATCGCCGGCCGCCCGACCCTGCAGCCCACCATGCTCGTACGGGCCACGCGATGACCGGACCCCGCGAGCTCCTCTCCATCCTTATCGCCAGCCTCGGCCGGCCGTCGCTGCTGCGCACCCTCGCCAGCATCGAGGCCGCGACGCTGCCCGACGCACTTGACCTCGAGATCGTCATCGCCGACGACAGCAAGACCGGCGACGTCGCAAAGCTGCTCTCGACCTACAAGACCGGGCTCGTCATCCGCGTCGTCCCGGTCGGCGCCGGCAACGTCGCGATCGCCCGCAACGCCACCGTCGAGGCGGCCCACGGCGACTGGCTCCTGCTCGTCGACGACGACGAGTGGGTCGATCGCGACTGGCTGGTCCAGCATCTCGCCGCCGCCCGCGAGTTCGGCGCCGATGCCGTCTTCGGCCCCGTCTACCCCGTCTATCCTGACTCGACCCCGGCCTGGTTCCGCCAGGCCGACCCGATGTTCCACGATCTGGGCTGGGCCGATCGCGGCCGGCGCGTCGTGCACGGCCAGTCCGGCAACACGCTGATCCGCGCCGCCAGCATTCGCGAGCGCGGCCTCAGCTTCGATCCCGCCTATGGCCGCACCGGCGGCGAGGACGACGATTTCTTCCGCCGCATGGCCGCCGCCGGCGCCACCCTGGTCGTCACCGATCGCGCCAAAGCCTGGGAAGACGTCCCGCTCGAACGCGCCACCGCGGGCTACACGCTCGGCCGCATGGCGCGGACCGGCGGGCTCTACGCCCGCAACGTCCTGCGCGGCGCCGGCCTGTCGCGGCGCATCGGCTTCGCCATCGACGCCGCCGCCAAGCTCGTCATCGCTGCGATCGCCACGGCCGTGCTGCGTCCTGTCGATCGCACGCGCTCCTTCCGGATGCGCATGAAACTCTCATCGAACGTCGGCAAGCTGCAGGGCCTGTTTGGCTTGCAGCCGGGCAATGCCTGGAAGCTTGGAGGATAACATGCACACGGACCGCTTTCGGCTGGTGCTCGGCACCCACGACCTGTCGCCCGACCCCATCGCCACCGGCGACGAGCTGGTCGCCTGGATGCCGTTCGACCGCTTCGTTCAGCTCTACGATGCCGTGGAGCGCAACGCCCGGCAGAGCGGCATTCCAGTCGAGCTCACTTGCGACGATGCGTTCATTTCCGACTACACCTTGCTGCTGCCCTGGCTCCTCGAGCACGGCCGCACCGCAAGCTTCTTTGTTCCCACCGCCTTCCTCGGCCGGCCGGGCCGCCTGACCGCCGCACAGCTGCGCGAGATGCACGCGCTCGGCATGCGCATCGGCACGCATGGGACCAATCACGTCTCGTGGACGCGCAATCCCGACTACCGCGACGACATCCTGCGCGGCATCGCCGAGCTCGAGGACCTGCTTGGCGCCCCGGTGACCGCCGCGGCCCCGCCCTTTGGCCAGTACAACGCGTCGGTGCTGCGGCTCCTCGCCGAAAAGCAGATGCGCGAAGTCTATACCTGCAACGGCGGCTTCGCCGTCACCGGCGGCGTACTGCGCGACCGCGTTGCCGTCGCCAGCGACCCAGCCGTCAACACCTCGATCGTCGAGCTGTCCAGACGCCCCCCGACGCAGCGCGACTGGCTGCGCGGCCAGTGGCACCGCCTGCGCGATACCCCGGTCCTTATGCCGCGCTGGGCGTGAGGCGCGGCCTCCGCTCCGTGAGTGCGTCGCGGTAGATCGCCTCGAGCATCGTGAGGTTCTGCGCCGCCGTGTAGCGCTGCTCGTAGGCGGCGCGCGCCGCCCGGCCCCACGCCGCAAGCTGCTCCGGCTGCGCCGCAGCGGTGTTGATGATCCCGGCCAGCGCCGCATGATCCTTCGGCGCGAAGCGCCGCCCGAGCACGCCGTCGGTCACGATCTCGCGCAGCGATCCCAGGTCCGAGGCGATCACCGGCAGCCCCGCCGCGAACGCCTCGATGATGGTCATCGGAAAGCCCTCGTACCAGACCGACGGCACGATCAGCATCTGCGCCGAACGCATGTGCTCGGCAACCTTGTCCGGCCCCAGCTGTCCGAGGAAGGTCACGTTGTCCGGCGCCATCGCCTCGAGCGCCGCGCGCTCCGGCCCGTCGCCGATGACGATGAGCGCCATGCCGCTCACCTCGCGCCAGGCACGCAGCAGCACCGCCGCGCCCTTCTCCGGCGACAGTCGCCCGACGAACAGCGCGCCGCTGCGCCTCCCATCGCTCAAGGCCGGCGCCGTCAAGGCATTCTGCTTGACCACGATCCGCTCCGCCGGCAGGCCGCCTTCGATGAATTTTTGCCGCGCAAACTCGGTCAGCGCGATGAACCGCGTCACCGCGCGGCCCCACGTGCCCGCTCGCGCGGCCCGGTTCTGCATCGCCACCACCGCCGCCGATCCGGACACCGAGCCGCGATAGCACCGGTGCACCACGGCCGCGGCGCGATTGCCGCTCACGCAGGTCTCGCACACCTCGCCGTCGCGCATCAGCATCGCACCGGCGCAGATCAGCCGGTAATTGTGCAGCGTCTGCAC
>Ga0157371_10004170_pt1 | contig 12736 bp, 12 predicted proteins | sample C45metaG_FD_113462 | JGI IMG/M metagenome (GOLD analysis project Ga0157371, IMG submission 113462) | Corn rhizosphere microbial communities from Kellogg Biological Station, Michigan, USA - C4-5 metaG | ecosystem: Host-associated > Plants > Roots > Rhizosphere > Soil | place: USA: Michigan... | reverse complement strand
TACAGCAAAATGAGGTATCCAAACCTCCGCTAAACGCTAAAACAACTTTCTTCTTCATCTTTATAACAGCTATTTAAATAAAACGGTAAACATTAAAAACAGAGATTTTAAACCTCCTTTATTCTCGGGTTTTGAACTAAGCACCAATCGTTGCTTAATGCGCATAAAACGCTCGTAAAGCTTAGGCTTTTTGTGCAATTCCTCAGCAAATTTCTTAGCAACATCATGTTTTTGTTCCACAGGATCATACAGCATTGCAGTACACATGCAATTCTTACGCTCCTTCATTTTCAGAATTTCGAAATTCACACAACTCTGGCAGCCTTTCCAAAACTCTTCATCCTGGGTAAGCTCCGAATAAGTTACAGGCTCATAACCCAAATCAGAATTGATTTTCATTACCGCTAATCCTGTAGTTAAACCAAATATTTTTGCTTTAGGATATTTTTGTCTTGAAAGTGCGAAAATCTTCTCCTTAATGGCATGGGCAAGCCCGGCCTTTCTGTATTTAGGGCTAACTATTAAGCCTGAATTAGCTACAAATTGTCCATGTGTCCAGGTTTCTATATAGCAAAACCCGGCCCACGAGCCATCCTTATGAAAAGCAATAACGGCTTTCCCGTCTGAAATTTTATTTGCTACATACTCCGGAGAGCGTTTAGCGATACCTGTACCTCGGGCTTTTGCCGATTCTGCCATTTCTTCACAAATTTCTTCTGCAAAGACACGATGTTCAGGAAGTGCAACTTGCACTATAAAATCGTTTATATTCATTAATATGATAACGAAAAAAAATAAATATTCTGATTAATTGTTTTTTGAGAGGCAATCCTCTGTGGAAATGCGTTGAGACTTTACGCAGAGATTAACTCAAATCCGTGGCGTATAATTTTGCCGGTTAGTGGTTACAAAAAAAATGGGTCGCAAACGTTCAATAAACAAACTTCTTGAAGCAATATTTTTTGCTTCAACAATAGAAAGTTTATGGGTCGCGTGCTTAATCATTTTCTGTATATAATAATTCTTTGAATGAGTTGAGGCGCAAAGGTTTAAATAAATATCGAGTTGTGCAATACGTTTTTAATTTTTTTACATTTTTATAATGAATATCTGCACTTAATTTAACGTCCAAATCTGAAGAAATGAGAAAGAATACCCGGCCTTCCCTCCATTATCTCAATAATCATATCCATTCCCATTACCGAAAAAGTGATCCCGTTTCCCCCAAAACCTAGCAAAAAGTAGCTTTGAGGGTATTTAGGATGCATTCCTATGTATGGCAAACCATCCTTAGTTTCACCAAAAGTACCTGCCCAGCAAAAGTCCTCAATGAATGAACTATCAGGCAAATATTTTTTTAACGTTTTTTCCAGCTTCTCTTTTTTTCTGCCCAAAAGCAGGTCTCTTCTTGCGGCATTTTTAAAATTTTCATCTTCACCACCTACAAGAAATCTCCCATCGGCCGTTGTACGCATGTATAAATACGGAGAATCTGTATTCCAAAACAATGTTTTATCACACGCTTCATAATGCCGGTCCATCTTCTCACTAACCATTGCATAAGTACTTTTCAACTGTACAACCTTATCAGAAAGGATATTCTGAGCTTCATATCCTGTACAATAAATAATATGCTTTGCAGTAATTTCGGCATCTGTATCCAGCTGGGCTCTCAACAATTCCTTTTCATATTTCACCCTTTTCAATTCCGTTTTATCAAACACTCTTAATCCCTTCTCAGCATTATAATGCAGTAAATCGTGTGTTAAACAAAAAGCGTCCACACTCCCCCCATCGGCAGAGAGAATTGCACCTTCAGCAACGATTCCATAATTCGTCTTTATTTCTTTTTTATCAAGCCACTTTACCTCAAGTCCAACCGTCTTACGGGCTTCATACTCCTGCTTTAGCCATTTAACATCCTTACTTTTCCCTGCAAAATAAAGTGATTCCTTTCTTTCAAATCCGCACGACGATCCAATCTCTTTTACCAAACGCTCCAGTTTATAAATAGCATCTTTGCAGGCAAGGTAACTTGCTATAGCCCCCTGGTCTCCTATCAATTCTTTTAACTTATATAATGGAACATCAATTTCGTATTGAAGCATTGATGTGGTTGCCGATGTACTGCCATTCGCAATCTCTCTTTTATCAATTAATATGGTTTCATAACCTTTAGCTACACAGGCATGTGCCATTAATGCCCCTGTAATACCTCCGCCAACGATCAGCACATCGCAGTTTGCATCTTTCCTTAACGAAGGATAGGAATGCATTATCCCATTTTTTACCAGCCAAAACGGCTCATTTGAGCGAACATCCATAAGTTTAAATTAATCAAACTATAACAATCTTGTTTGATATGTGTTTTACCCGTTCAAAATTTAAACTTTATGTAAGTTTAATCCTATATTGAATTTCCTTGGGGGTTATTATGAGAAAGTATTTCTTAATATTATTTCTTTCTATTGCGGGTTCGGCATTTTCGCAGGATCTTCACAATGCCCGTAAAACCGTAAACCAGCTCACCTCAAAAGCCCTGTGGGGAAGAGGGTATACCAATAACGGAATGGCGAAGGCGGCTGACTTTATCTGCGCGGCCTTTAAAGCTTACGGCCTAAGCCCTATGAGCGGAGCAGATTTTAAACAGCCTTTCTCTTTCCCCGTTAATACCTTTCCCGGAAAAATGCAGGTTACCATTAACGGAAAAAAACTTAGCCCCGGTAAAGATTATATTGTCATGCCCCAGAGCATTGGAAAAACGGCCGAAGGAAGATTTGAACAAAAAGACAGTGTTACTTTTGCCGACACCAACCAGCGGGTAATTGCGGTACTTAAAGATAAACTTACCTGGTCTGTTGCACCTCAGCAAGATGATTTTACCGGTATTGAAATAAATAAAAAAGCTGTTAATGGTGTCCCACTAAATTTTCAAATCAACATTCAAAATACCTTTATCCCCGAATTTAATACCTCCAATATTTGCGGAATAGTAAAAGGCACCACAAAACCAGATTCACTTCTGGTTATTACCGCCCATTATGATCATTTGGGTGGTATGGGCAGCAAAACTTACTTCCCCGGTGCTAATGACAATGCCAGTGGCATTTCATTTTTACTTTCTCTGGCAAAATACTACGCGGCCAATCCACAGCCTTACACTATGGCATTCATTTGCTTTGCAGGAGAAGAAGCAGGACTACTGGGATCCAGATATTTTACAGACCACCCATTGCTTACACTCCAAAAAATCAGGTTTTTAGTTAATTTAGACATGGTTGGCACAGGCGAAACAGGCATTACAGTAGTAAACGCAACCATCCATCCAAAGGAGTTTTCCTTATTAAATCAACTCAACGATAAGAACAAATACCTCCCAAAAATAAATTCAAGAGGTAAGGCCCCAAACAGCGACCACTACTTCTTCACAGAAAAAAACGTACCTGCTTTCTTTATCTACACTACCGGGGGCATCAGTGCATATCATGACATTTATGATCGTCCTAAAACCCTTCCTTTAACAGAGTATGAGGATCTATTCAAGCTTTTTATCGATTTCAATGCGGCATTAATGAAATAAATAAGCCCTATTTTTCATTTTATTGGCTTTACTTTAAACCAAATTCCTTTAATTTCGTTTTATAATAAAAACAACAACTTATGTTCGATAAATTAATGGCAGCCCAACAGAAGGCTGATGAAATAAAGAAAAGATTAGATACAATCTCTGTTTTTGGAGAAGTTGAAGGCGGAGCTATCCGTGTAACAGCAACAGCAAACAAAGCCATAACGGCGGTAGAGATCAGCGATGAATTCCATAAACAGGCCGATAAAGAAGAACTTGAAGAATTACTATTAACGGCAATCAATAAAGCCTTAACACAAGCAGATCAGGTTAGTGCTACCGAAATGCAGGCCGCAACCAAAGACATGTTTGGCGGATTAGGCGGAATGTTTGGACAATAATGAAATATACATATTATGGCCAATCTTGCTTCCTGATAGAGGCCGATGGCAAAAAGTTTCTTTTCGATCCTTTTATTACACACAACCCTCTTGCCGGGCATATAGACATAAAAAGCATTGAGGCCGATTATATCCTGGTAAGTCACGGGCATGGCGATCATATTGCGGACCTGGTAACAATTGCAAACCAAACCAATGCGCTTGTTATTGCAATTGCAGAGGTAGCAGACTGGGCGGGCAAGCAAGGATTAAAAAATGTTCATGGAATGAACTTTGGAAGCCACAACTTTGATTTCGGAAAACTCAGAATGGTATGGGCTACGCATTCAGCGGCACTGCCTGATGGAACCTGTGGCGGAAACCCGGCAGGCTATGTACTGGAACTTGAAAACAAAACCATCTATTTTGCAGGAGACACTGCTTTAACTATGGAAATGAAACTCCTTGCCGAGCTTTATAACCTTGATTATGCAATTCTGCCAATTGGAGGTAACTACACAATGGATGTTGACGATGCTATTATAGCTACAAAATATATTGATTGCAATACCGTAATTGGCGTACATTACAACAGTTTCCCGGTAATAGAAATTGATATACAGGAAGCTCTGGCAAAATTTAAAAGAGAAAATAAAGTACTCTTATTGCCTGCAATAGGCGAAACTATTGAGCTTTAAAATAAAAAAGCCTCGTTGACGAAACTTCAACGAGGCTTTTTTTAGATTAAAAATTAATGCGCTGCCAGCCAGTTATCTCCCTCACCAATTTCTATTTCAATTGGAACATTTGTTTTAATAGCTGTTTTCATTCTATGCGAAATGATCTTTTTCATTGCCTCAACTTCAGATCTTAGCACATCAAAAACCAACTCATCATGCACCTGCATTGTCATTTTTGATTGAAGCCCCTGCTCCTGTATATCCTTATGAATATTAATCATTGCTATCTTAATCATATCTGCGGCCGAACCTTGTATAGGGGCATTTATGGCATTTCGCTCTGCAAAACCACGTACAGTCTGATTAGCAGAGTTAATGTCTCTCAGGTACCTTCTTCTACCTAAAATGGTTTCTACAAATCCGTTTTCACGGGCAAAATTCATCGTGTCAGACATGTATTTTTTAATCCCCGGATATTGCTCAAAATACTGCTCAATAATGGCTGCAGCCTCTTTACGTGGAATCCCCAGGTTTTGCGACAAGCCAAAGGCAGATTGACCATAAATAATCCCAAAGTTTACTGCCTTTGCATTTCTTCTCTGAGTAGAGTCAACCTCTTCAATTGAAACCCCATATACCTTTGCTGCCGTTGCAGTATGAATATCGATTCCTTTATTAAAAGCATCCAGCATATTTTCTTCATTACTGATCTCAGCGATAATACGAAGCTCTATCTGAGAATAATCCGCCGAAAGCAGAACATGATCGGCATCCCTGGCTATAAATGCCTTGCGCACCTCTCTGCCCCTTTCCGTACGGATAGGAATATTCTGCAGGTTCGGGTTATTGGAACTCAGCCTACCCGTTGCGGCAACAGCCTGGTTATAAGAAGTATGAACACGACCTGTTTTAGGATTAACCAACAATGGCAATGCATCAACATAAGTAGATTTTAATTTTTGCAGCTGCCTGAAATCTAAAATATCCTGAACAACATCACTTTTATGAGCAAGGGCCAATAACACATCCTCTCCGGTCTGGTACTGCCCTGTTTTTGTTTTCTTTGCTTTTGGATCTAATTGCAACTTATCAAAAAGAACCTCTCCCAATTGCTTTGGCGAGGCCAGATTAAATTTAATTCCACACTTATCATAAACATTCTGTTCAAACTTTCTGATCTCCAGTTCCAGCTCCTTAGAATAGTTTATCAAGGTATCCATATCTATCCTAACCCCTTCCTTTTCAATATCTGCAAGCACATAAATCAAAGGGTTTTCAACCTCTGTGGCCAGCTGTTCTGCATTAAGCTGGGTAAGCATTGGCTTAAATACATTGGCAAGCTGCAAGGTTATGTCTGCATCTTCAGCTGCATAATCCACCACCTGCTCAACAGGCACGTCACGCATATTTCCCTGTCCCTTTCCTTTAGCACCAATAAGCTTGGTTATTGAAATGGGAGAATAACTCAGGTAGTTTTCAGCAAGCACATCCATATTATGACGAGTATCAGGATCAATTAAATAATGAGCAAGCATGGTATCAAACAACTTTCCTTTTACAGACACGCCATACCATTTAAACACAAGCATATCATATTTAATGTTCTGTCCAATTTTAGCAATGTTTTCGTTTTCAAGAACCGGCCTGAAATCATCAACAATCAATTGAGCTTCAGTACTGTCGGCCGGCACGGGAATATAATAGCCTTCGCCCGGCTTAATACTAAACGAAATACCCACAAGATCTGCAAGGTTCGCATCCGTACCCGTTGTTTCGGTATCAAAAGAGATGCTTTCCTGTGTTAAAAGTAAATCCACAAGCTCTTTGCGCAATTGCGGAGTATCTATTAATTTATAATCATGTTCCGTATTTTCAATGGTCTTAGCTGCCACTGCCGGCTCAAATACTTCCGAAATAACTATTGTTGTTTTGGTTTTAACCTCAATCTGATCAACCACATTTCCAAAAAGATCAATTTGCTGTGATCCTCCTGCTTTCCCATCATTAACATTAAACCCTTCGCCAAAAACACGTTTACCAATTGTTCTGAATTCCAATTCTGCAAACAAAGGCTCTAACAATTCTCTACTTGGCTCCTCAAGCTCCAGGGCCTTTTCATCAAATGGAACCGGAACATCAAGTATAATAGTGGCTAATTTTTTAGAGATCATGCCCTGCTCGGCATACGTTTCCACATTTTCACGTTGCTTTCCTTTCAGCTCATGCGAATTGGCAATAATATTCTCTACAGATCCATATTGCTTTATTAGTGCTTTTGCAGTTTTTTCTCCTATCCCCGGAATTCCCGGGATATTGTCAACCGCATCACCCCATAAACCCAGAATATCAATTACCTGTTTTACATTATCAATCTCCCACTTGGCCAATACTTCCTTTACCCCCATAATCTCCATCTCATTGCCCATTCTGGCAGGCTTATAAATGAAAATATTTTCAGATACCAGCTGTGCAAAATCCTTATCAGGAGTCATGCAGTATACTTGAAATCCCGCTTTTTCAGCCTCTTTGGCTAATGTCCCAATAATATCGTCCGCTTCAAATCCATCCTTTGTTATAACCGGAATATTAAACCCTTCTATCAGTTTAAAAATATAAGGCAGTGCGGCCGAAAGATCTTCCGGCATTGCTTCCCTGTGTGCTTTATATGCTTCAAAATCAGTATGCCTTTCGGTTGGCGCTTCTGTATCAAACACAACGGCTATATGAGTAGGTTTTTCCTTTTTAAGAACTTCCAGTAAAGTATTTGTAAAACCCATAACAGCAGAGGTATTAACCCCTGTAGAGGTAAATCTGGGGTTTTTACTCAGTGCAAAGTGAGCCCGGTAAATAAGCGCCATGCCATCAAGAAGGAAAAGTTTTTTCATTGGTATCTGATTCATTTAATGATCGTGAAGGCTTCTGCCTCCAACATTCTCAAAGTTAATAATAGAGATCGTAATAGATAACAAACACAAAAGAAATTCCGTTATTTGAATAATTATGAAAAGAGCACTTAAAACTTTCGGTTTATTAACAATGCTTTTGGTAATGGCATTGCATTTATCTGCACAGGATGCAGTAGTTATTGCTTCGGGAGATTTTGTAAGAGGAACAATACAGGGCACCGATTTTTCTACCGTTGTTCTTAAAAATGACGATGAAACTCTTTCTCAATACAAAGCCAGCGACATTAAAGAGTTTTTATGGAATGGCGAAACCTACGTAAGCAAGCCTATAGTAATTAAAAAGAAAATGGAGCATCGGTTTTTCAAAATTATAGAACAGGGTGCTGTAAACCTATATGCTATTGGTGGTATCACAAGCATTGAACAGCCACAGCCAAAAAGGGCTCGCATCAGGCCGTCTGTCGGCATCGGCACCGGAACCGGTGGCTTCGGAGGAGTAGGTGGCGGCGTTGGCATCTCATTTGGAGGAGGCAGAAGAAACGATGCCGAACCAGCCAATCGTAACCTGCCTACAGCTTATTTTATAGAAAAATATGGCACAGGACCAATGCAGGAAATACCCGCTGATGGGGGTAACTCATCAAACAAAACACAAATGATTAAAAGTATTTTACTACAAAAACTCACTAATGATGAAGACCTTGCCGAACGGATAAAGGCAACAGAAACTTTTGATGCTAAACTTATAAAGGCTTTTGTAGCAGCATATAATGATATGCAGAAAAAATAGTTATCTGCTTATGCAACCATCAACGTGATCATTTACCATACCTGTAGCCTGCATATGGGCATAACAAATTGTGGTACCAAAAAATTTGAAGCCCCTTTTTTTCATATCCTTACTAATCAGATCTGAGATTTCTGTTCGTGGCGGCACATCCGCTAATGATCTAACTTTATTCATGATAGGTTTTTTATCCGGCAAAAAGCCCCACATATAATCTGCAAATGAGCCAAATTCCTTTTGTATTGCTATAAATAGTTTTGCATTGTTTATGGCTGCATTAACCTTTAACCGATTCCTAATAATACCGGCATCATTCATTAGCCTTTCCACATCAGCATCTGTAAAGGCCGCAACTTTTTCTACATCAAAGTTAGCAAAGGCCTGCCTGTAGCCATCCCTTCTCCTTAAAATAGTGATCCAGCTTAAACCAGCCTGAGCCCCCTCAAGAATTAGAAATTCGAATAATATCTTATCATCATAAACCGGCTTACCCCATTCTTCATCATGATATTTTACATATAAAGGATCGGTTCCGCACCAACCGCATCTAACTATTTCTGCCATATTTCAATCTTATAATTCAACCAAAGGGTCCCAGAAATGCTGTTTAAAATTCTGAATCTTGTCATTTTTAACTACAACCCCTTCCTGTTCCAACAGTTCCTGCATCAGGTTGGGTTCTGCAAAATGGAATTTACCGGTTAACAACCCCGTACTGTTAACCACCCTATGGGCAGGTATTGCCGGATGCGCAAGGCTTGCATTACTCATAGCGTAGCCTACCATCCTGGCCGAACCGCCGGCTCCAAGGCTCTTGGCTATTGCCCCATACGAAGTTACCCGTCCTTTGGGTATTAATCTTACCAGTTCAAAAACCTGGTCATAAAATGACTGCTCCATGTAATCAATTTATATCCGGCCCTTAATTAATCAAATGAGAACTGGATGTAATTTATATTCTTGTCGTGCTTCAGATAAATCCTTTCATAATGCGTTTTTATAGCTAAAACAGCATCAGCAAACTCCGATTTATACAATTGATCTGTGCTTTTATGGCAAATCAATCCCAGCTCCTGAACTTTCTCAACAGTATAAAGATACAAACCATCGTTATCAGTTTTCAAGTTTATTTTACCTCCGGGCTTTAAAAAAGTCCTGTATTTATCTAAAAATCCCGGAAAGGTTAAGCGTTTTTTCTCACGGCTATCTTGAGGTTGCGGGTCCGGAAAAGTTATCCATATTTCATCAACCTCATGTTCACCAAAAAACTCTATAATATCTTCAATTTGAATCCTTAAAAATGCGAGGTTAGCAATCCCTTCATCCATACCAGTACGGGCTCCGCGCCAAATCCTGTTCCCTTTAAGATCAACACCAATAAAGTTTTTATCTGGAAACATCTTTGCCAATCCAACAGAGTATTCGCCCTTGCCACAGGCAAGTTCTAAAACAACCGGATTGTTATTTTTAAAATGTTGTGCAGCCCATTTACCTTTTAATTCTTTACCAGCATCAAGCTGATAAACATTAGGGAAGGTGTCTATTTCTGCAAATTTTCTTAACTTATCTTTACCCACTACTAAAATTATTTTTATGCAAACTTAAGCAATTAGTTATTTCATTCAATGACAGATTACTTAAAGCCATCTCCCTTAATCGCGACCTGTCTAAATACTAAGTACTACTTACTAAATACTACCCCCTACTTCCCTTACCTAACTATTTCGTACTTTTGTATCAATCATTAAAAGCACATTGGAAAAGAACGCAAAAATATATGTAGCTGGTCACCGTGGTATGGTTGGCTCAGCAATTTACCGCAAATTAGTTAAAGAAGGTTTTACCAATCTGATTACCAGAACTTCAGCCGAATTAGATTTGCGTGATCAGCAAGCCGTAACTAATTTTTTTGAAACCGAAAAACCAGAGTATGTATTCCTGGCTGCTGCCAAAGTAGGAGGCATAATTGCCAATAACACCTACCGTGCCGATTTCCTTTACGAAAACCTTTGTATCCAAAACAATGTTATTCATCAATCCTATAAAACAGGTGTAAAAAAGTTGATGTTTTTAGGTTCAAGCTGTATCTACCCTAAACTCGCACCGCAACCCTTAAAAGAAGATTACCTGCTTACAGGTCTGCTCGAAGAAACTAACGAGCCTTATGCCATAGCAAAAATAGCTGGCATAAAAATGGCCGATGCTTACCGTTCACAATACGGTTCTGATTTTATCTCAGTAATGCCTACCAACTTGTACGGTTATAACGACAACTATCACCCACAAAATTCACATGTGCTTCCTGCTTTAATCCGCAAATTTCACGAAGCAAAAGTTAGCGGCGCTACAGAAGTTAACATATGGGGTTCAGGTTCTCCAATGCGTGAATTTTTATTTGCCGATGACCTGGCTGAAGCCTGTTATTTTTTAATGCAGGAATATAACGAACCCGGATTTGTAAATATTGGAACAGGAAAAGACCTGACAATAAAAGACCTTGCATTATTAATTAAACGCATTGTTGGCTTTGAAGGTGAATTAACTTTCGACATCAGTAAACCAGACGGAACACCCCGCAAATTAATGGATGTATCTAAACTACATTCACTGGGCTGGAAGCATAAAATTGAACTCGAAGAAGGAATTAAATTGGCCTATCAGGATTTTTTAGCTAACCATAGTTAAAATTGATATATTTGCTAAAGAAAATAAACTTTAGCTATATGACCTTAGTTCAGCTTGAATACATAGTAGCAGTAGATACTTACAGAAGTTTTGTAGGCGCTGCCGAAAAGTGTTTTGTTACCCAGCCTACCCTCAGTATGCAGGTGCAAAAGCTTGAAGAAATGCTGAACGTAAAAATATTTGACCGAAGTAAACAACCCATAATTCCAACAGAGATTGGCGCGCAGATTATTGAACAGGCCCGTTTTGTTCTTCAGGAAAGCCAAAAAATTAAAGAAATTATCAGCAGTCAGCAACAAGATGTTGTTGGCGAACTTAAGGTAGGTATTATACCTACTGTCGCGCCTTACCTCTTGCCAAAGGTGATTGCAGCAATGATGGAAAAGTACCCGGAATTAAAACTTCTGATCTGGGAATATACCACTGAAGATATCATCCACCATTTAAAAACAGGAGTACTTGATTGTGGAATTCTTGCCACTCCGCTAGGAGACAACTCAGTAGAAGAGGCGCCGCTATATTATGAAAATTTTGTTACCTACATCAGCAAAAACAGCAAACTATATAAAAAGAAAGCCATAGATGCCGATGATTTGGAAGATGAAAACATCTGGTTATTAAATGAAGGGCATTGCATGCGATCTCAGGTGTTGAACATTTGCCGGTCTACCAAGCAAAACCGCCTGCAAGGCTTAACCTATAACACGGGAAGCGTTGAAACCCTTATCCGCATGGTTGACATGAACAATGGCGCAACACTACTCCCCGAGCTTGCACTTGAAGAGCTAAGTAACAAGCAAATGAGTAAAGTAAGGTATTTCAAATCACCTGAGCCCGTTCGCGAAATCAGCCTGGTTACACATAAAAACTTCATCAAAAAAAGAATGCTGAATGCGCTGAAAGAAGAGATTCTGGCCGTTATCCCAAAAACGATGCGCCAGAAAAAGAAAAAAGATGTTGTAGGGATATAAAACCATATCCCTATTTCACCAATGCGCCCCCCTTTGCCGACCAAGCTGCTAGCACACCGCCAGTGTAGTTTTAGTGCAACACCAGGCACAACAGTTTATCACCAAAAAAAAAGCGCTGATGCTTATTTATGGGCATCAGCGCTTTTCTATATTATAGATCCTGTATAAACAGGAGATAAATTATGCTTTTTTGAAGCGTTCTGCAACAGCATCCCAGTTAACTACATTCCAGAAAGCTGAAATATAATCAGGACGTCTGTTTTGATATTTTAAGTAATATGCGTGTTCCCAAACATCCATACCTAAAATTGGAGTACCTTTTACTTCAGCGATGTCCATTAAAGGATTATCCTGATTAGGAGTAGAAGAAACTACTAATTTCTTGTCGGCACCAACGCTTAACCAAGCCCATCCTGAACCAAAACGGGTTGCACCAGCTTCAGCAAATTTAGTTTTAAAATCAGCAAAAGTTCCAAAAGCCGCATTGATTGCTTCAGCTAATTCGCCTTTAGGCTCTCCGCCTTTGTTTGGACCAATAACTTCCCAGAACAAAGAGTGGTTATAATGACCACCGCCATTGTTTCTTACAGCAGCAGGAAATTTAGAAATGTTTTTAACGATTTCTTCGATGCTTTGGCCAGCTTCCGGCTTGCCTTCTAAAGCTTTATTTAAGTTGGTAACGTAAGCCTGGTGATGTTTACCATGGTGAATTTCCATAGTTTGTTTATCGATATGCGGTTCTAATGCATCTGTTGCGTATGG
>Ga0157371_10004168_pt1 | contig 12740 bp, 9 predicted proteins | sample C45metaG_FD_113462 | JGI IMG/M metagenome (GOLD analysis project Ga0157371, IMG submission 113462) | Corn rhizosphere microbial communities from Kellogg Biological Station, Michigan, USA - C4-5 metaG | ecosystem: Host-associated > Plants > Roots > Rhizosphere > Soil | place: USA: Michigan... | reverse complement strand
CGCGTCCGGTTGGCTCTTGAACGCCTTGGCGAACACATCGCGGTTCTTCGCCATGTAGATACCGGCTTCTTCCACTTGCTGTTCGGTCAGGGACGGAACGGCTTTTTGCAACACTTCGGCCAGCAACTCGGCCAGTTCGAGCATTTTGTCATGACGGTCAGCTTCGGCTTTATCCATGATTTTCTGCCTTGCGAACTGCCTAGTTAGCGTCCCCACGATCATGGGGTAAACGGGTAGAACATCAGCTGTGGTTGATCTCAGACGAGCTTCGAGCTAACCTTTTTTGGTGGCCGGCGTAGCCTGATTTCCCACAGCTGCTGATTCGTCTAATAGCGATATGCATGAAACGACACAGCTGTGCAAACGACCTTTTTGTCGGGAGCACAGCTATGCCGCTAGAAAAATACCCTCGGTCCGTCCCTTTCAGTCGGTTTCAGTCGACTTATCGAATCGACCTTGTCATTACGTTTAGAAACTTCCTGTCTATAATTTGCATTAGTCCGTCCGATAAATTCATCGCAAATAAGAAGATTGAGCTAAATCCTGCTCCGGATAGGACATGCATAGGAATAAAGCAATCTTACGGATCTCGCAATTTTCTAACTCGCCATCTAAATTTCGATAGAGCGAGTGAGTTATGAAAAGATCCATTCTTCCATATAAGTTAGAGCGCTTTGACGTCGATGGCGTAGCCCGGTTTATGGTCACTCACAGGACCTCATTTGCCACGCCCATTACCTTATCATTTTACGAAGCAAGCTTAAGTAGCCGAATTGACCGAAGGAAAGGGACCGTTGGGACAGAGCTACAGCACCTGCTTTTTATATATGGATGGGCAGAATATTCAGGCTTTGATCTTGAATCAAAACTCTTGAATGGGCATGGATTGCATTTATATGACATACAAATGCTTGGTAATTGGTTGGAGAGTAGGCGCTATAAAGGTTGTGGATTACAGTCTACATATTTAAATCAAATAATCATAAGTTGCAGGAGGCTTGTGCTTTGGTACGTAAGAAGAAGTGTGAAGGCTTTAGCCGATGAGCCGCTGCCTATTACTATTGGTAGGGTTGTAAAGGCGCATAAAGATGTTTGGGAAGAGTTTTTCTTTAAAGGCAATGATAGAGGAGAAGGGTTAGTTGCTCCCGATATAACTGATATTGAATATCTGAGAGTCAATTTTTTACTTGGGAGTGGTTCGGATCACTCTTTGATGTCAGGTATGGATCTCAGGAATTTTATAATGTGGAGATTGGCTTGGGAGTTTGGTCTTCGTATTGGCGAAATACTTGCGTTGCGGTTGGAGGATTTATGCGAAAAAGATGGATACAGCTATATTGGTATAGTGAGGTTGAATCATCGCGATGAGGGTGAAATTGACCCCCGAGTTCCTTACGAGCCAAAAGTTAAAACTAGGTCAAGAGAGCTTGGATATCTAGATCGGGAGAGTGAAATTCCGAAACTTATCGATATTTATTTGCGGGAGCACCGGTTTGCCGAAATTCAGGTTAACGGCGTACTAACGAAAACTCCATTTTTAGCGCACAACTTTCTTTTCATAGCCCACGATTCATCGGGACGGCCGCTATCGTGCTCTGGTGCACAGAAGATAGCCCAAAAAATATCTATCAGTACGGGTATTCATATGAATTGGCATCTAATAAGGCACGCTTTTTTTAATCGCCGATATGATGACGCCATGGCTCACGAAAATAAAGAGAGTCATCTGAATGACTTGGTCTATTTCGGGGGCTGGAAGAATCATGCTTCGCTCAAATCATATGTTGGAAGAGCTATAAGGGATAGATCTATCAGAGGTTTAAGGGCTTATCATAAGAATGATGTCGACGAGGTTTGAAAGTTATGGTCGAGGATTATTTTTACTGTAATGTCAATAACGCTGTACGTTCGAAAATCTATGTATCTGGCGAATGCTGGAAAAGCATGTGGAAGAAAGGATATCGTATAGATTTTGGTGACTATTCCGCATTGCCAGAATGCATAATTTTAGCCGCAAAAAAATTATTGAGAGACAGGCTTACTACATCCGGTCCTAATGCCATTCAAGGCATGAGATCTCTCTTATCCGCCCTAGAGGCTCACTGGGAAAGGAAATGGATTGATCTAGGAGCTGCCAGTCTTATGGACTGGGCTATGATTTGGGACTCCGAAAGAATTAATGGAAAACGGTTGTTTCGGGAGGAATTATGTCGATTCTATCGGGGCTGCGCGAATGCCAATCTGGCAAACGCAAACATTTCTATTTCACTGAGAATTAACTCATGGTCGTGCAGAACTAACAGAAAGCTATATCGAAACCTTCTTTCATGGGATACCGAGAATGGTGCATTTGTGTCCTCGGAACTTGAGTTGCTACGAAGGTCCCTATGTATTCGAAACGCGAATGAAACATTGAATGAGCGATTTATTAGAATATTGCTGTGGGTTTGTGTGGAGACATTAAAGCGGCCATGTCAAATAGTTGAAATGCTAGCGGATGCTTTAGTCAAAATAACTTCAGTTCATGGGGAAACAGAAAGCTTTCTAAGATTACCAAAGGCGAAGCGTCAAATCGGAAGAAATGCAGAGTTGTGGCCAATTTCTGAAAATCTTTCCTTGGAGTTTGATGAGTTTATTAGCGATCCGATAGTCAGTAGGTTGCAAGTCGAATGCAACCGTCTGCTGGTGCGTCATCAGGCGAAGCTTGAAAGGCCAACGTACAATATCCAAGCTTTTATTAATCGCTGGGTTTGCACTCAAAATATCATCAGTCCCCGAACGTCGAAACTATTGCATATAACTCCAACGAGAATTCGGCACTCTGGTGCTACAGCTCTTGCACTTAGAGGTGTGCCAATTTCAGAGATACAATATATTCTGGAGCACGATTCCTCGGACTCTTGCTACGTGTATCTGGATGCAATTGGAAGTGAGCTTTGTCCAGTTGTTGAGAAAGTAGATAGAAAACTTGGTGGGGTATTCACTAGGCTCGCTGAATGTTTTTTTAAAGGGAAACTCGCAACCGAGCTTACTAGTAAAGTGGTCTTAATACCTGTACTCGATAAGCTCGCAGTTGTGGGGAATTGTGGTTTGTCAGGGAATTGCACTCAGCACCCATTTTTCAAGTGTTATGACGGATGCCGGCATTTTATCGCATGGCGTAATGCTGATCATAGAAAAGCGCTCGATTTTGTGCAGTCTGAGCTAGACAGATGGAAGCAGTCCGAGGGCAAACAAGAAAGAAGCAAGGCCATAAAAGATTTCGAAAGATTGTATGCGGCGATATCTCAAGTAATAAATATGATTGAGCTTGGAGGCTAATTGTATGCTTGATCATACGGATTTTAGAATTTTTTGCTCCGCACTAAGTTATGGCGATTCCTTCATTGAACTGTTGGACTTTCACCGTAATTCACTTCCAGGTGAACAGGACGTATTTTCTGACATATGGGATATCGTTGAATGGGATGACAGGCCGGGAAATAGAATGACATTGTTGGTTGATTTTGGTGTTTATCGGAATGTCGAACTTAAAATGCTTGTGAAGTTGTGTGTATTATCTAAGCGGTCATCGAAAAATATAAAGCCAAGTTGTGTATTCACTTACGTATATGCGCTGCTCTCTCTCGACGAAGTGTTGAGAGGGCGGTCTGTTAGTGTCTTGGTTTCGGAGAACTTCTATGATGCACAGCGCTATCTCGAGAAAAAGAACTGCGGAGGATATTTGAGCTACTTGCGTACCCTTCAGGCTTTCTCGCGTTGGTTTTCTATTAATTTCGACCCGATGATTGAGTATGTTGCGCCTGACGCCAGAAGAGATAGTTTTGGGCGCGAGGGCACTGACGAAGGGCGAGCAGAAAAAAACATAGCTGACGAAGATATAGCAAAATTATTTTCATTGGCAGGGTCATTCGATGTTGGGATACAGAACCGTTTTTATCTAAATGCCCTGATTTTGGATGTCGTTCTGCAAGGCAGAATTAACGAGTTGGCTACTTTGCCATTAGATTGCTTGGTCGATATAGGTCATACGTTTGTGGTTAAGGTTTTCTCCGAGAAAAATGGAAAACTGGACATTAGGTTTTTTCCACAGGTCCTATTACCGGTGGTGAAAAAAGCGGTAGAATTTATTCGGAATCACACAAGTGAAGGAAGAGAAATTGTTAAAGCGTTGAGATCTAATGAGTCGTTAGATTGGCAGCGTGTGGTACAAGATGATGTGGCTCTGCGGTATTTCACAAAGCGCTTTGTTTCAGAATGGGTAGATTGCAATATTCTCTTGGATTCGGAGCTGGTCTGGTGCCAAAATAAGCGTATTTACTTAAATCCTATAGCCGACCTTGAAAAATATAATGGGTCCATTTCTAACGCTGCAGCGTCATTAGATGTTTCTCATAAGACCTTCCAAGAGTTCTTGGAACGCCAATACGCTGCCCGAGATGGTCAATACTTGTTAATAAATCAAGATAAGAGATTTTTTGTTGATCGGTGGGATGTAAACTCCTATAGGAAGGTCCGAAGACATCCTAAAGCAATCGGACTTAAGGTAATGGAAAGAGAGATCCAATATGCGTTGATTCGTTATAGGAGCATAATTGACGATATATTGGATGCAGGACTTCGCGCACAACTGCAGAGGATACCGTACCCAGGACCTGAAATTGATTTGGATTTTGAGGCCGGATACAAAAAAATCATACGATCGGTTGTTTACGAAAATGGCCGACCATTGCTAGAACCGGAAGATGCTTTATTCGTTATCCCTAAGAAATTTTTAACCTCTCAATGCGCTCGCACGAATAGTTACTCATTGATTTCACACGGTATGTTTCGTGAGTGGTTATCGAAAAATATCAGCGGTAAAAACACCTTGTTTTCAGATAATAATTTAATTGACCCTGATACGGGTAAGATCTTAAGCTTCAAGTGGCATGATATTAGGCATTGGATGCAGACAGTATATAAAAAGGGAGGTCTGACCGACCTTCAGGCTAGTTTGCTTGCCGGACGGAAAATTCCTGACCAAGCTGCCATTTACGATCAAGTGTTAGCTGAAGATCGCTCCAAATCACTTGCTGGAATACGCTCTTCCATCCGCGAAGGAGAAACAATAGGTCAGGTTGCGGAGACTTATGCTCGACTCCGAATCGAGGATGAAGATTTCGCAGAGGAGTACTTGAATGCAGCAACTATGGTTGTCAATAAAATGCCTCATGGCGGATGTAATCTCAATATCGTCTTGACCCCCTGTCCAAATAATCTTTCCTGTTTAGTGCGTGGCGATCATGGAAAAATTTGTAATCATTTGATTGTTGACCCATATGATAAAAATGAAGCAGAGCAACTTGAAAAAGTGCGCCTTAATGCGTTATCAATGATTACTGTTATTGATAGTCTAGGTGGGAGTCAAGCGCCTCAGCATCGGCACTTTCAGAATGTTGTCAAAAATGTCGAATTTATTCAAGGAAGTGTTTTAAAGAGAAATAAGAAGGATAATGTATGAGTGTAGATATTAATTCGAGCTCCTCGCGTAATAGTCAATCCGGTGCCGCAAGGCAGTTGCGAGGGGAAAAATTAGACGCTAGATTAATAGAGCTGCTAAACATCTGGTGTAAAGATAAAATAGAGCGTGGTGAAAAATGGTGTTATACGCAGGCAGCGTTCGCGAAATACGCAGGCGTATCCAGAGAGACGATTAGAAGTAAGCAGCGTATATTGGATGTGACATTGTCAGAATTAAGTCAGGAGAGACGACTTTCTACTGGTTCAGCTAGTTTGGAGATAGAGCGTAAACGGAATTCTAACCTAAAGGCCGAGGTTGATGAGCTTAAGATGAAGTTGGAAATACTTCGTAAACATCACTTGAATATATTCAGTGTTTTGCTTAGGAATTCAAGCACGTTGGCTGATTTGATTGTGGATGAGGTCGGTGGTTTTGACCTTGTTGTCTGTAAAAATTGTGGTGGCAAAGTCATGTTTTTACCTGAGAGTAATTAATGCGGCAGCAAGCCGCTGTTCTAGAAAATGTTTAAATAAGGCCTCGCTCAAAATCGCATTCAGCACTATCGACCAGATCCTTGAGGCTGTCACATACCTACGAAGGTGTGGGCGTCCAGTATCGCGAGAAATCGATTTTGCAATTCACTGAGGCGACAGGCGAACAAAATCGAATTGATCGCGTCCTGAGTTACACTGATCAGATTGCTTCGAGTGTGCGGTATTGAAGAGTAAGTGTTGGCCGAACTCGGACATCGCTTTGCAGCTGTACATGAATACGCGATCACCGGCAGGGTTTGGGAGGGGGAATGGAACAAATCGAACATCTACTTGCGACCGTTCACGTGCTTTTACGCACAGAAGGTATAGCGAAGCTGCCGAAATCGTGCGCGAGTATCCGGCGCACATTGATCATTTAGCCAGAATGGATCGAGCTTCGTTCCGAAATTGTTGTTCCAGATACCAATTGGTTGTCTTGGGTTTACGCTTAGCTTTCATTCTACCGATCTCTTTCGATCAAAGCGCGAATGACTCAGATGCTTGAATCAGCATCAGTTCGACTTCCCTGATGCCAGGGGTGGTAGAAAGCATTTCGTAAGGCTTCCTACCTGCAAGCCGTTCTTTGGATTTTGAAAGCCACCGCATGGCCTTCATTTCATTCCCAAAAATTACCTGTGCCAGGGCTGTGATGTGTGCAAATTTGAAAAGCCGATCACTTTCGGACACAGTGAGTGGCTGATTACGGGCCGCTCTTACTCTCAAAGTTTTTAGCGGAATAATCTGGTCACGCTCCAGCGGGCCCAGTAAGCGAAGGTCGCTGAGTGATATGACCCTTTCTGGCATGAAACCCGCCTCAATCAGTTCATGTATGTCCTGATCGGTATTGTGTCTAGGAATGCCTAACAGCAGTTCCAGCCTAATCCGGTAGGAGAGGTACGGATCTTTGCGCATGACCTCTGCAAACATGGCGTCACCCTTCGACCTGGCAAATGCTACAGAACAGCATCCTGCAAATCTCTGGAGATGTGAAGTCTGTTTGTCGGAAGCAGGCAAGTGGCGCTGATGGGTTGATCCGAGGCTATCGTACCAACGAGCCTAGGGGGCAAAGGCAAAAAAAACCGGGCAGTACCCGGTTTTTTATCAACGCGATTGGGCAGCATCAACCTTGTGCTGCGTCAATCAGGTTCGAATTAACCGAACGGGGTCGGAGCAATTACTTTAGGCCCTGGAGGAGGAGGGGTTGGGCTGGCAGGAGCAGGAAAAAGTGTGGGGGCGTACTCGTGAAGAGCCGCGGCAGCTTTCACTTGGCCGCCCGATGTGACTCCGAGCACAGTTGACATACCTTCAGTAGATACGTGCCCTGAGCTTCGACCGTCAACTATTTTCTGCTCAGCAAGTGCCTGCAGATATTTATAAAATTCTGAAATCTCTGAACCATCCTCTAAGACCTCCAGAGCTGGGAAGAATTCTCCGGCGATGAAATATCTCTGCCCCACAAGAATGAACGTAGGTTCATTTTTGACGGTTTTCAGCGCACCGAAAACTATATGGTGGTGCTTAAAGTCTTGAAGCAGCTCTTTCGCTTTCGGGTAGTTATGAAACAGTGTTTGTTCTGTTGGAATACTATTTTTATCACGCTTGAATTCGACTAGAACAAGTTTTAAATCCTTGCCGAAAATTGCGTCTCCAGCAGTGCGCTCATGGACGCCGGACATTGGCGCTGCGAAATCCCATAATTTCGCGCTAGCGGCATCAACAACAAACTTATACTCAACATTTTTTTCCCACCAAGAATAATTGCCCATACGTCCTAAGAACTCCAATGCTATTATTTTACCGTGATATTGGCAGCTAGCCGCTCCCATTCACAGGTAGGATACTGGAGTTCGCTGATTTTTTTCTAGCTGCCTGCGACCAGTTTCGGAGCGCTCGATTTTCGAACGATTAGCCGTCGATTATTTCCGCTAAGTAGCGGCCTTTGGCAAACTGAAAATTTAATGAGGCTGTGTTGGTCTGCACTATCGCCTTCAGTGAGAGTGAGATAACGCGCGCTCTACTTGGAATGCTAATTATTTCTCTGGCATACCACGCCAGCGAATAGCCATTCGAAGAATGGCGTAGACTGCATGGAGCAGTTGCATTTTTGCAATGTCGATTGCACAAACGCCTGTTATTGCAATCGTTTTCGCCGCCGATACTCCGTGAGTCAACGCCTTAACTTTCGGAACATAATAATGACTAGAAGCTACCTTGACGCCCGCCGCCTGCAACCGCTCATTACTCTCCCAATACATGACTTGAAAAAACTGAGTAGGTCCACGAAGCATTGCGGAGGTCATGTCATATGAAACTTCGTGGCAAGGTCATCCTCCTGGCGTTAGTTCCTACCTTTGTTCTCGCCGTGGCACTAAGTGCGGTCTCGATCACTGTGCTATTTCGTTTGGCTCAGGAAGAGGTCGAGCAAGCCCGGCAGCTACTGTTAAAAGAACGTGGTGCAGCGCTCGAAAACCATGTCCAGATGGCTGTCTCCTCTGTAAAAGCCGTCTATGAAACCTCGACTTATGGTGACCTGGAAGCCAGAAATCGTGCAGTGCAGATCCTGCGTAAGCTTTCCTATGGCGAACAAGGCTATTTTTTTGGCTATGACCGAGACAACGTCAGGCTGTTTTGGGCGGACAAGGACATCGATATTGGTGTTAGTTTTAATAACACAATGGACGCCAACGGTGTTTACGCCATCCGCGAACTGAACCTGCTAGCGCGCGAGGGCAAACATTATCTGCGCTACGACTGGCCGGTCCCAGGCAGCGACAAACCGGTTCCGAAGCTCGGTTACTCGGTGCTTCTTGATAAGTGGGACATGATGATCGGTACAGCGGTCAACCTAGATGACATTGAGGAGGAAGTCAGTCACATTGCGCAAACCCAGTACGCTCGAATCAATACCCTAGCCGCAGCTATTGTGATCGCGGATCTGGCGTTGCTGCTCTTGATTGCAGTGGTTGCGGTGATCTTAGGTAATTCGATTATCAAGCCTGTCTTGGTTATTCAATCCAATCTCGACGATATCGCCGCCGGTGAAGGGGATTTAACTCGTCGTCTACCTGTCACCAGCAAAGATGAGCTTGGAGCTCTAGCCTATTCTTTCAACCAGTTCGTCGAAAAAATTCAAGGAGTCGTGAGGCAAATTGCTGAGGTCACTCGCGATCTTGCAGAGCATTCAAAGGAAATGGCCGCCCAAGCACAACAAACAGAACTCGTGATGGATCGCCAAAAACTGGAAACAGACCAGGTCGCGACAGCGGTGCATGAAATGTCCGCTGCATCACTCGAAATCGCTCGTAGTGCCCAAAGCGCTGCAATTGCCGCTAAAGAAACAGATGAAGTCGGGACTAATGCCCGGAACGTCGTAAATGGAGGGATTGGGAGTATTCATTCGTTGATTGAGGACGTGAGGGTGACGAGCTTGTCGTTAGACCGCCTTCAGCACGATGCGCAGTCGATTGTCGGTGTGCTCGATGTCATACGTTCGATCGCCGAGCAAACGAATCTTTTGGCGTTGAATGCTGCTATCGAAGCAGCTCGAGCGGGAGAGGCTGGCCGTGGTTTCGCAGTGGTCGCAGATGAAGTGCGAGCTCTCGCAAGCAGGACACAAAACAGTACCCAAGAGATTCAAGGCATGATCAATCGCCTCCAATCAGGCACATCGGCTGCCGTTAATGCGATGGTGAGCTCCAGCGAGAAAGGCAAAATTTCCGGAGACCAAGCTAATGAGGCAGGTGATTCGCTAGACGTTATGGCTAAACTCGTCAGTTCTATCAATGGCATGAGTGCACAGATTGCCACCGCCGCAGAACAGCAAACGGCAGTTGCTGAGGAGATCAATCAAAGCATGACGAGTATTGCCCTCGCGGCTGAAATGGTCGCGCAAGAAACTCAAAAGGGAGCCTCTACCGCAAGAAGTGTCGCTGGACTTGGAAGCAGGCTTGATGCACTTGTTAAACAATTCCGCATCTGATCCTTTTTTGTTGTTGCAATGCAGGTCATTAACCGGGTGCCAAATGGCGCCTTAGTAGAGACTTGAGCTGTGTGCTGGGAAACTCGCATGCACGGTTCTTAGGGGTTCAACGTCGGTAGCCGCGACTGACTACCCAACTACCAGATCCGGCCGTGGGCACTTGAGCGCTAGAACTGGTTGTTTCCCGGATCGCTACGCAGCGGAAAACGCGCGTCGGCGATCATGGACTTGATCCAGTCCGCGAGCATGAGCAGGCACGATCCGTATACCTATCTGAAGGACGTTCTGACTCGTCCGCCGACGCAGCGGGCGAGTGAGATTACAGAGTTGCTGCCGCAAAAGTGGGCGCCCGTTTAACTACGCAAGGCATGTTCGCCGGACGCTTACATTTCTCCACCCTGCATGTCCCCTCGGCGAATCTGCTGCGGGACCGGTGGAGTTATTGCCTGCGAGGTCCTAGATGTTATACAGGGTCACTAATCAGACTCGTTGACTGGCTTCGCGCTGTCTCGCGGCCCTTTCAACGATGCGTCAAATGAATGGTCTGTACGAAACACTGCCAAGCAGAGCTTCGGACTACGCATTCCACGCCATCCGGCTACTCAGTCCACCAACATCCGGCCACCTGTTCCACGGTCATCCGGCCGGTCAGTCGGAGCGCAGCGACGCAGGTTTGCATTGTTAGTCCGAAGTCTCTGTCGCCGTCAATTTCGCTGCGCGCCTGCGCATTGATTCGCCCTTCAGTTCGATGCGATACGCGTTGTGCACCAGCCGGTCGAGGATGCCCAATCAGGAATTGGACGTTGATCACTGGGAACGGCGGGCGGCGGCGGAAAAAGGTGCCGCTGCAACTCGGCGTCAGTCAGCTCAGAGGGCCAAGTCAAGCCGCTGGCAGCAAAGCGATTGAGGTACTCACCGACGCTGGATCGACCCACCTGCAAGCTGACAGCGATCTGGCGGGCAGATAGGCCGACCTCGAATTTTAGACGTAGTACTTCTCGAATCTTACGCATGGATAACCGCTCCACGACGACCTCTCTGCTTCGATAAAAGAGGTCGATGGTAGTGAATTAATCCTGCGTTGCTGCCTGCCTTAAGGGTGGCCGGATCACCGTGAAATCAGTGGCCGGATGTTCATGGAATGGGTGGCCAGATGGCCGTGGAATCCGCACTTTGGACCGAGTGGCCGGATATAAGGGGCTACGTTAGCTTCATTCAGTATTGGCTATAGTCTCGTCGTGCTATGAAATTAGCGAAGGCGCATCGAGAGGAATCGACGACGGTGACCCACCGAGCATATGGAGAGAAGGGCAGACGCCAGGATGGTGGCCGAAGAGCACAGCGCAAACGACGTTAGCGCTAGGCAGCGCTATCATGGGCTACAGCTTCGAGCTGCCTGAATTAGTCCTACGGACGGGTGTATAGAAGGCTCCAGCTTTGCGGCTTCGCGTCATGGAACCTTAAACGAATGGGGACAGTCCCTTTCGAAACTCATACACTTACCAACTGTGGTGTCGAACCTAATCAGCGTGGAGATGTGCATTCAATTGGTGCGAACAGGACATGCCCCTTAAGCAAATGAGACCTGGAAATGAAGAATAACGAACCCAAAGGTACTCAGGCTACTATTGTCGACGTAGCACGCGCCGCCGGCGTCTCGCGCGCCACGGCCGCCAGGGTACTGGGAGATTATGGCTATGCGGGCACTGAGGCGCGCCAGCGCGTTGTTGACGCCGCAAAACGCCTCGCATACCAGCCCAACCTACTCGCTAGGAGCATGAAAACAGGCCGTAGCAAGATGATTGGGGTCGTTGTAGCAGATATTGAGAACTTGTATTTTGGTAGAGCCATTCGCGCAATCACAGATACTGCGAGGGCAAAAGGCTTCGGTGTAGTTCTTGCCACTACTGACGAGGATATTGGTCTCGAGCGTGAAGCAGTGCGCGTGCTACTCGCCAACAGAGTGGATGGCCTGATCGTTTCCCCCACCTCCAGCATCGAAGTCGACCACCTAATCGGCGCGCGTGATTCGGGCTGTCCTTTCGTGCTTCTTGATAGGCGCGTGCCCGTACTAAACGCTGATACGTTCGCGGTCGATAACTTTCGTGCAACCCATCAGGCCGTATCATCACTAATTAGCCACGGCCATCGCCGCATCGCGCTAGTGTCCAATGCTCCGTCTCACGGGGAACAACAGTACCTAATCTCATCTGTTCGCGAACGCATCGACGGATATCGCGCTGCGCTCCACGACGCCGAAATCCAAATTGACCCCAAGCTGGTTGTCCTGGGCGGTTGGAACACCGAAAACCTTACTCACCAGTTACGCCATCTGTGCCAAACCGCGAACGGCCCGACTGCGATTCTCGCGACCGACAGTTCCGTCGGTCTTGTCGTTCTAAATGTTCTTCGAGAGCTTGATCTGTCGATACCCGACAAGGTGTCGCTCATTTGCTTCGATGATGCCGATTGGACAACGGCAGTCATTCCCGCCCTGACTGTGATCTCGCAACCCATCAGAGATTTAGCAAAAGCGGCTACAGAAAATCTGATCGCTCGCGTACAGGGTAAGGTTTCAGGTCTAGGCAAGGAGATTTTGCTCCAAGCGACGCTTGTAGATCGTGGCTCAGTAAGCCGAGCGTGGACAGAACCCAGTGTCGAGCGAGCATCGAGAATGGTCAAATCGTGACCCTCATTCATGATATCTGCGGTTGCCGAATCTTTG
>Ga0157371_10004164_pt1 | contig 12745 bp, 10 predicted proteins | sample C45metaG_FD_113462 | JGI IMG/M metagenome (GOLD analysis project Ga0157371, IMG submission 113462) | Corn rhizosphere microbial communities from Kellogg Biological Station, Michigan, USA - C4-5 metaG | ecosystem: Host-associated > Plants > Roots > Rhizosphere > Soil | place: USA: Michigan... | reverse complement strand
CCGGTACCAACAATAGCCCCCTGACCAATTGATACACCCGAAAAGATGATCACATTTTCGCCTATCCAAACATCATCGTCTATGGTAATAGGCCCTTTTGAGAACGATAAAGTCTCTTTGTTAAAAATCTTTTGCTGAAATGGATACGTTGACAAGGTATCGGCAGGGTGATTACCTCCTAAAATAAATTTTGAATCAATCCCTATCGAAACAAAATGACCTATTTTCAAAATCTCGTTAGCACCGCCGTATGTTTTTACATTCAAGCCGCCATAAGTATAATTACCTACCTCAACATTTTCAATTGGAAAAGTATTAAGGGCTATAGTAAAGTTATGCGCATTCTTCCTTCTCCAGGCGCTTTTAAAACGCTGCTTGCCGACTTCCCTATCTATTATTTTTTTAAACGTATTGAAATACCCCATATAAATATTTGATTAGGCAGATAGTTTTGAAAATAGTTTAACGCCTTGTTTATAACCTTTTGCCAAACCTTTGGGTAAATATGCGATGGGATAGCAGCATAGATAAAAATAAAAATTGCCTGTATACAACTCCTTAAGTTCTTTGATAGCATCAGTATGCACAAAAGCATTATTATTGCTTAACCTGAATTTCAGGATGTAATCAGGAAAAAAGCCGATCAATAACTTTTTATTGATTGTTGCTTTTATATTATCCTTTAAATTTTTGCTCGAAGTTTGAATCCCGTCAAGGATATAATTAAAGTTTTTACCAAACACCTTAAACAAGTTATAGCCACCGGTATTATCAAGTTCAACCCCAAGCAATACGGTATCAATAACAACATTCTGTTTTGCCGATAATATAGCATCCATAAAAAACGGCACCTGTGGCAGGCTTGTACCCAGGTATTTCAACATGTTATCTTTATCGAGGTATTTAGTATTAACAATATTTCCTGATATAAAGGTTATATAGTAATGTACTTTTTTTACAAAGTTAATTGGCTCAGTAAATTCGATATATGAAAGCTTCCCGGCCGAAACTTTATCAATTGTTGCACTTTTGGCAAAACCCTTACTCTTGAAATACACAACACCGTAATCCTTATTTTGCAAAAAATCTGTCAACAATCTTAGCGATCCGTCAAGCAAAAAGTCATCATCACCGACAGCTATAACATATTGCCCTTTTGCTACCAAATAACATTGGGCGATATTAAAATCCATACCCTTATTTTCCAGATTACGTATATAGCGTACCTTTAAACCGGCATCGATATGTTTTTTTACAACGCTTTCGGTATTATCAGTTGAGCAGTTATCGGATACAACCACTTCAACCGGCAAATCCTGATCTATTAGCTGTATAGCGAGTTGCTGTAATGCCCTGTCTAAAAACACCGACCTGTTATAAGTAGGTATAGAAATGGTTAATAATGTATTTTCACTGACCGACATAAAATTGCTTAATTACTTTCAACTACAACTGCTGCAGGAACAACATGTTTATGCCATTCCTTCTTTTTGGTTTTAAATATCACGTATGCCCATATCAGGCTTACAAACACCGTTAAAAACGTATAACTATAAACAATTCCCATTAAGCCGAAAAACTTTCCGAGCCCAAGGGTTGCGGCTGCGGTTAGTATCGCCATCACCACAGAAAATATGAGAAAAGGCTCTTTTTTATGGCACCTTAAATAGGTAGCCCATGCCGATACCAACTGGTTTACAAATGTTGAAGTTGATAACAGCGCTAATGGCAGTACAGGTAAAAACCTGTTGCCGATATTGATGTTATGGCCCTTCAAAGCAGCAATAACACCAATAAAAAATAAGAGACACATTACGCAAACAGCGCTTGCCTGTTTAAGCGTCCGGTTAAACAGACTATCCAAATCGCCATAGTTTTGTCTGGCTATCAATATTGAGAACTGAGGTACTTTTGTGTTTATCCAACTTAACGAAACAGTTAAGATCCCCGAAAGCGCGGCAAGGGAAATCCCCATTTGCCCGGCCACAACTGGCCCGTCGGTAGCAAATAGAACTGGGTTAAACAACTGGTACATAAAATAGCCGCTTATCCAGCTAAGTGCAATACGCCACTGATAAGGGAAAATCTCGGTACGATAATTTACCTTCCACTCCTTCAGTTTTCCCCATATAAAATAAAGGAGCTTCTTTTTATACGAGAAGAAAATCCAGATAGGCACCACAATAAATGACATCATCGATCCCATAGGACTGGCATAAAGCTTACCGCCTAAAGGCAAAAGCACAAATAAGAAAAGTAAGTTAATTGCCTGTTGCAGGAGCTTAATCTGCGCTACCTCTTTTACCAGGCCCAAACCTGCAAAAAAAGCAAGCACCGGCGATACCAAAAGCAGGCAGGCCGTTGCTACAGATAAAACTATCCAGGGTAACTGCCAGTTTACGTCTGACTCCTTTCCATATGTATTGAAAAAGAAATACCCGGTTGCTATCAGAATAAATATGAACACAAATGAAATTACCGCAAACCATTTCACGCAAAATTGTAAAAGTGACGATAAGCGGGACAACGCTTCCGGCGAACCCTCCAGCTCCGTTTTGCTTGTCCAATTTAAGTTAGCAACCTCGTGGGCCACAAACTGGGTTATAATATTAGATAAACCTAATTCAAAAAAAATCTGTATTGCGATAATGCTGTTAAAAGTGAAGAAATATCCCTGTTCAACCTTGTTAAGATACTTTGCTATAAAGATTATGGAAATTGCACCACCACCGGCCTGCAAAACACGCGCTAATATGGTATATGCAATTGCCTGGTCAATTCCTACTTTTTTAAAACTATTACGAATAATACCAAGCATATTTATTTTTTAAAATTAGTGGTTATAAGTTAAATTAAGCGTAACTACTATTGTAACAGTTCGGTTAAACCCGCTTTCAGATCAAATGCCGGGTTCCATCCTAAGTTAATCAGGCTTTTATTATCGGCCACTGAATCCATAATTTCATTTTCCCTATAATCAAAAGCGCCAAAATTTAAGTTTGAAGTGCTTTGAGTTACCTCGGCCATGGTTAAGGCTAAATCCTTAATGGAGATGGAAAAGCCCATACCCAAATGAAATTCCAAAAAGCCAGAGGCTAATGAATCCGCCTGTTCAAGAACAATTTCATAGGCTGACACTGCATCTTCAACATATATAAAATCCCGCTTCTGTTCGCCAGGTGTAAGGTTAACAACAGGCATATTACTACGGATATCAGATAAAAGCTTTGGAATAAACTTACCAGGTCCGTCGTTTTTTCCATACATATGGAAAACTTTCATATTTATTAAATGGCATTTATCTTGTTGCATAATTTTAAGCCATTCAATGGAGTGCTTTTTTGAAAGTGTATAATCAACCAGATATTTGTAATCAAACTGCGGATTGTTAAAAAAACTATCCGTGTTTAAAAATAGCTTAGTGTTATATTTATTTGAAAGATCATACAACTCAACAGGTAAAAGAACATTTGTACGAATCAATTTTTCAATTGGTTCATCGTTACGCCTGTAAACGGTTGCTGCGTGAATAACGGCATAAACTTCATTTTCTGTAAAAATCGGTTCTAAAGGTTCAGTTGCCGAATAAACCTTAAATCTGTTTTCAGGTAAACGATTTAAGTTTTTATTACCGCTTCCAAGCCCTATGACATTATAATGCGCTTGAAGCCTTATTGCGAGCCTCGATCCAAGAAATCCGTTTATGCCGGTTATTAATACAGTTTTCATTGTTGTTATCAGGGGTATCTATAACACAATTAAAAATAAAATTAAATTATGCCAGATATTTAGCGATAACATCGGCCATGTAATCATAATGGCTTTCATTTAAACCAGGCCATACACCTAACCAAAATGATCTGTTCATGATGATATCGGTATTGGTAAGATCGCCAACTACACGGTGATTGATATTAGCGTAAGCAGGCTGACGTAACAGATTACCGGCAAACAGCAAACGTGTACCTATTTTGCTTTCTTCAAGATGTTGTACCAGCATATGCCTGTCGGCAGCATCGCCTTCCCTTAATGTTAACAAAAATCCAAACCACGAAGGATCGCTGTTAGGAGTAGGTTCGGGCAAGATAAAAATATCCTCAAACTGTTTCATGCGCTCATATAACGCCTTGTAGTTTTCGCGACGTTTTTGAACAAATGAATCAACCTTCTTTAACTGGGCAACACCAAAAGCAGCCTGCATATCGGTAACCTTCAGGTTAAAGCCAATGTGCGAGTAAGTATATTTATGATCGTATCCAAATGGAAGCGATCCTAATTGTTGTGAAAAACGGCATCCGCAGGTATTATCTTTACCGGGTTCGCAATAGCAATCGCGGCCCCAATCCCTAAAACTCTCTGCAACTTTGGCAAGTTCAGGATTGTTGATCAACACAGCTCCACCTTCGCCCATAGTGATATGGTGGGCAGGATAGAATGAAAAAGTTGAAATATCTCCGTAAGTACCTGTTTTTTTATCCCTGTAAGTAGCGCCCAATGAATCGCAATCATCCTCAACAACCCATAGGTTATATTTTTTAGCTACACGCATTACCTCATCAAGGTTAAAAGGGTTCCCTAATGAGTGGGCAATCATTATTGCCTTGGTTTTATCAGAAACTGCAGCTTCAATTAAATCGGCATTAACGTTGTGTGTAGCCAGGTCAACGTCGATAAAAACCGGTACAGCACCAAACTGAACCACCGGATTTACGGTAGTTGGGAAACCTGCAGCAACGGTGATCACCTCATCTCCCGGGCGGATAGCCCTTTCACCCAACTTCGATGAAGTAAGCGCATAAAAAGCAACCAGGTTTGCTGATGAGCCTGAGTTAACAAGTAACGCCTTGACAGCGCCAAAATATTGAGCAAAATCAGCTTCAAATTTAATAGCAAAACGTCCTGTTGTTAACCATCCGTCTAATGCAGCTTCTACACCAAACAAGATATCTTCTTCATCTAATACTTTCCCGGTAACCGGAATATAATTTGTACCAGCGATAATGGTTTTTTCTGTTTGCGCTTTCGCTATGGCCCGCAGGCTTTTTTCCAACTCCGGATCGTTTATGTGTTTTAACATCTTAAAATGGGTTAAGGTATTTTGTCTTTTACTCTATATCTTAATTTACAAACTCAATAATTTGACTCTCTGTAAATTGATTAATCTCGTTACGGTTACTAAAATAATATTTATACCAGTCTATTGTTTTTTTGATGGTTTCTGTTGCCTGGTATTTTGGTTTCCAGTTAAGGTTGGCCATAGCCTTGCTGATATCCAGTTTTAATAAACCTGCCTCATGCGGCTGTTTATCTGAGTTGAAAATTTCAACCTCGCCCTTGCCCCAGTTTTTAATAGCCAAATCAACCATTTCATGAACAGGAAGCGCATCGCTCAAGCCTGGACCAAAGTTGTAAGCATCAGCAAAAGTTACAGGTTCGGCTACCATGCGGCTGCCTAATAACAAATATCCAACCAAAGGCTCTAATACATGTTGCCACGGGCGTACAGAATTAGGGTTTCTGATAATTATTTTTTGTTCTTTTGATAAAAACCTTATAATATCTGGTATCAAGCGGTCTTTTGCCCAATCTCCACCACCTATTACATTACCCGCGCGGCCAACAGCTATTGATTTTTTGTGACTTGCGTAATCGGCAGTATTAAAAAATGAATTCCTGTATGAATCAACTACAAGCTCGGCACATGCTTTACTTGCACTATACGGATCATATCCGCCCAAGCGGTCGCCTTCACGATAAGGATAAACCCATTCGTTATTATGATAAACCTTGTCAGTAGTAATCAACACCACCTGGCAGGCCTTTTCAATAAGCCTTACACCATCAAGTACATTGGCAGTACCAATAGCATTTACCTCAAAAGTTTCGGAAGGGATTTCGTAAGATAACCTAACCAAAGGTTGTGCTGCAAGGTGAAAAACAAAATCGGGCTGACAATCAATTATTGCTTTTGTAAGCTTCGCTTTATCACGTAGATCGCCAATAAGGGAGTTAGAGATCTTGTTTCCTTCAATTAGATGGAACAAATCAAAATCATTTTCAGGCTCAAGGGCATACCCCGTAACGTCTGCTCCAAGCATGGTAAGAACCTTTAACATCCATGAGCCTTTAAAGCCCGTATGACCTGTTAAAAAAACTCTTTTTCCTTTGTATATAGATTCTAAGTATTCAAACATATTACCAGGTTTTCCATTTTGCTTTATTCTGTGTCCAATCTTCTTCAAGCTCATGCTTATCGCGCAGCGTATCCATCGGTTTCCAAAAACCTTCATGGTTATAGGCCACCATTTCGCCGGCTTTTGCAATTTGTTCCATTGGTTCTCTTTCCCAAATAGTGCTGTCGCCTTCAATAAAGTCAAAAACAGATGGTTCACACACAAAGAATCCGCCGTTTATCCAGGCACCGTCGCCTTTAGGTTTTTCCATAAATGAGTGTACGGAATTATCTTCATTAAGATTAATTGCACCAAAACGCCCCGATGGCTGTACAGAGGTTACTGTGCAAAACTTACCTTTTTCTTTATGGTATTTAACCAGTTCGGTTATGTTAACATTACTTACACCATCGCCGTAGGTAAGCATGAAAGTTTCGTTACCAACATGCTGTTGGATCCTTTTGATACGACCGCCTGTCATTGATTCATTACCGGTATCAACCAGGGTAATTGTCCAAGGCTCAGCTTGTGAATCATGTACTTTGATAGAGTTATCCTTCAAGTCGATGGTTACATCTGATTTATGCAAAAAGTAATTAGCAAAGTACTCCTTGATCACATAGCCTTTGTAACCCAGGCAGATTACAAAATCATTGTATCCATGTGATGAATAAATTTTCATGATGTGCCATAATATTGGCATACCACCAATTTCAACCATAGGTTTTGGTCTCAAAACAGTTTCTTCGGATAAACGGGTTCCTAACCCTCCTGCCAGTAATACAACTTTCATTTATTTTTTCTTAAGTTTAGTGTAGTTTGTTAAATACTAACATGAACATTACCGGTTAAAGGGTAACTGCAACATAAAAGGCACTCGCCCGGTAATAATTTTTCGTACTCTTCGACAGGTTTAGGCATTTTAACTTCCCCTGCTAATAATTTTGCTTTACAAACCAAACAGCTACCTGTCTGGCATGAGTAATCAATATCAATACCGGCATCAAGTCCGGCATCAAGCATGCTTCTGCCCTTTACAACCTCAACCTTATTAATAACACCATCTTTTGTTATTTCAACAATCTGCGTAGTTATATTTTCAAAATCCTTCTGGTTTAACACAACCTCAAAATCTTCAGAAAATATTTGACTTGGCGTAACTGCCAGATCCTGCAAAACCCCTTTCACAGATTCTTTTAACCCGGTTGGCCCGCATATGTAATGAATCGTATTTTGCAAATCTACCTCATGCTTCATTATCGAAAGAACTTTTGCCGGACTTATCCTTCCTTCTATAACATCCGGGTTATTTTCCGATATGCTAAGCCGTGAATGGAAGTGATAGGTTTCAAGATCCTCATGATGTTTTTTCCTAAGCTCGGCGATCTTGTCTTTAAAAATCACAGATTCGGAATCCCTGTTGCCGTAAATCAATGTTATTTTGTTCCCTGTTTTATGATGAAGAATATATTTAACTATCGATATTAAAGGGGTGATACCGCTTCCGGCGCCCCAAAGTATAATATGCTTATCACTACTTATAAGTGCTGGGTCGAATATAAAATCACCCAATGGTGGCAACACTTCTATCAGGTCGCCAATTTTAACAAAGTCGATGATATGGTTTGAAACTACACCACCATTTACCCGCTTTATAGTTACCTCCAGGTATGGGTCGGCTCCCGGAGCCGACGAGAAAGAATAAGGCCTGTTATATTTACGACCGTTTATCCTGAAAACCAGCGTAAGGTATTGTCCCGGCAAATATTTTATCTTTTTTAAGCTGGGTTGTTTGAAACATATGGTAACTGTGTCATTTGTCTCAGTTCTGATATCTATAATTTGTAATGTGAAAGACAACATGATCAATTAACTAAATATATTGCGATTTTTTACAGATCAATTAACTCTTGTTCTTACGCAAGCGACTAAGCCAGCTTCCGCTCTTCTCTTTATTGTCTTCAACGTATCCATAACCGTAGCCATAACCGTAACCGTAACCGTAACCATAGCCATACCCACCGTAATATCCAGCCTTTTTAGACTCAATGTCATTGATCACGAGATAAGCTTTTTTCAACTTTCTATTTAAAACCAAATCGTTAATGATACCCAACTGAGACTTGTATGTATATTTTTGACGAATGATATACAGCGTTATATCTACATATTTTTCAATGATGAGTGCATCAGATACAAGGCCTACTGGTGCGCTGTCTATTATGATATAATCAAATTTTTCCTTAAGTTTATCTATCATGATGCCCAACTTATCGTGGAGCAGCAACTCTGATGGGTTCGGCGGCACAGAACCCGAACTTAAAAGGAAACAGTTTTCACTAAACCAGGTTGGTTTTAGTATTTCGTCAATATCTAATGTTGATGAAATCACATAATTTGAAAAGCCATTATCCCTTTCCATGCCCAAACTTTGCGATAATTTAGGTTTACGTAAATCAAGCTCAACCATACACACCCTTTTACCGCTCAAGGCCAATACGCTACCTACGTTTAAAGATATAAAGGACTTACCTTCACCACTCATACTTGAGGTTACCATGATAACCTGTGGGGTATCCGAGTTTAACAGGTACTGCAGGTTGGTACGCAAGGCCCTGAACTGCTCAGAAATAATTGAACGCGATTGATTGTTAACTACAAGGCTGTTTTGTGATTCATTGTGGCTTACTTCACCTACGATAGGTATCTTAGTTCCGTCCTCCACATCCGATTTATAGCTAATGGTAACATTAAACAATTCACGTATATAAATGAATGCCAGCGGCACCAAAAATCCCATAGCAAGTAGCACCAATGCTATCAATGTTGATTTTGATTTATTAGGTTCATACTCACTTTTAGCGACATCAATTATCCTTGCGTTTGAAATTGTTGAAGTTTTAGATATAGCAGTTTCTTCTCGCTTTTGAAGCAGGAATATGTATAAATCCTGTTTAACAGTTTGTTGCCTCGTATAATCAAGAAACTGGCGTGATATTGCAGGTACGCTTTCTATCTGCCCGTTAAACTTAGAATTTTGCCCTTGTAAATTTCCTTTACTAACTAAAAGCGATTTTACATAGGTATTTAAGTTTTTAAGGATTATTCCGTGTAAACTTTCAATTTGGGTATCGAGTGTTTGAACATAGGGGTTATTATCGGTACTTGCTATACTTTGACGATCTCTTTCAAGTAACAATTCATTATAACGCTGAACTGTTTCTGAAAATCCGTCTACATCAACACCAAGTGTTGAAGGAATTACTTTTTTATTTGCAGGATTACTCAAAAATTTCTGCAAATCCTGTGCTACTGAAAGCTGCACATCAAGCGTACTTAACTGCTTCTGAAAATCACTTGACGCACCTATCAATGCTTTTGATTGCTCTTCAACATCTGCAATTTTATTTTGCTTACGGAATTGTTCAAATTGTTTTTCAACCCCTGAAAGTTCTTTTCCAACCAGGTCCAAACGCTGATTTATAAAAAGCAGGGTACTATCCGCTATTTGAAGTTTATTAGCCTTGTTTGCTGTAAGGTAAACATCCATCACCTTGTTGAGAATAGCCTCACCCTTTTTTGAGTTTGTATAACCCAGCGCTAAATCAATAGTTGTAGTTGTTTTGCTTGATAAACTTACATCTAATGCCTTTGACAAATTTTCAACAGCCGACTCAATCGATGTAATAACTATAGTATAACCATGCTCATCTATTGGTTTTTGTTTGGGTATCAGGAACAGATCATATTGAGGTAAACTTATTTTCTGATTAAAAGAAGCTTTTAAATCGATATCCTCTTTACTATTAGTTACATGAATTGAGTTATTAACTATAGATATATTATACTTCCGAGCTAACAGTGAATCTGTTTTATAAATTAATTTAACCTCAAACGGAGCTTCGTCAAATAACTCTGTCTTCTTGATCCTCCCATTACGATAAACAATTATATTTAACTTCAGATCCTTTACTGCATTAGTAATAACACTCCTTGATTTTAATATATTAACTTCGTTTTCGGCGTTGCTCGTAACACCAAGTAGTGATGATATATCGGTTAAAGCACCTAAACCACCCATTGCACTGCTACTTGAACTGGCGCCTTTATCGTCATCAATGAGCATCATCGCATGTATCTTATAATCAGAAACAGCGTATCGTTTATAAAAACCGGCAGCACAACCAAATATGATTATCCCTATTACAAAAAGGGGCCAGTTAGAAACTATTTTTGTTAAAAATTTCTTGAAATCAAATTCAGCCTCTTCATTCTGATTCTGTGAGCCTTGATTTAAAGGATTTTGATTATCCATTCTGTTGTAAATAAATGTTATTTCCTGGTAAATAAAACAATGAGAACTGATAGGAGCGACCCGACCAAAGTATAGTATCGTGCCTGCGATGCGTCCGTTGCTGATGCTTTTCCAGGTCCAGGCTCAACATAGATCATATCATTTTGACGCAAATAAAAATAAGGAGACGTCATTATATCACTCTTTTTTAAATTAAAACGATATGGTGTTTTTGTTCCATCCTCGTTTTCCCTTACTAAAAGAACATTATCCCGTTTTCCAAAAATTGTTAAATCTCCGGCTAAAGCAATTGCGTCAAGTACACTTACCTTTTCATTAGGCATTACATATACACCCGGTTTTAATACCTCACCTGTAACGTTTACCCTGAAATTGGCAAAACGTACAGTTGCTACCGGCTCTTTAAAGTATTTTGACGCAACAGATTTCACCGTATCCGCCGCGACTGATGTAGTAAGACCCGCCATTTTTATCTTACCTAAAATAGGAACTGTAATAAACCCATCTTTGTCAACAAGATAACCGGAACCTACCTGTGTATTTGCAGGACTAATCGAAGCGTTAGAAGCACTTAAAATTGAACCGGCCGTTGCTGTAGGCAAATTAGCTGAGTTAATTACCAATGTACTTTGAGGATCAATAGTTTGAACTACTACAGTTAATATATCGTCAGAGTGGATTTTTAGTGGGACGTATTCCGCCTTAGCTATTGCTTTAAGCTGTCCCGAATCCGGAATGTTCTGAAAATACTTGATCTTTTTTGATGTATTACAGGAAAACAGCCCCGCAGAAATGAATAAAATGAACAGAATTAAAAATGAATTTACAATATGGGATTTTCTCATAGAATTTAGGAATTCATGTCTTTATAGGTATAAGTTGTAAAACGTTGCAATATATACACTTTTTTCTCAAATACAACACTTTATTATTAAATTTTTCACAAACAAGGCATAAGCGTAACTTTTCCTTAACCAAAATGGCATTTTAATATAATATTATCAATTATGCTTGCCCCATTGTACCGCCAAAATTCATAGGGAAACCTGGATGATCAGGCTGTACTTTGATGCGGCCGTTAATGGCTTCATACTTTTCAATGTTATCTTCCAGGGCCGAAAGAAGGCGTTTGGCATGCTCGGGGGTTAATATGATCCGCGATTTTACCCTGGCTTTGGGTACGCCTGGCATTACCCGGATAAAATCCAATACAAACTCAGAGTTTGAATGAGTAATGATAGCCAGGTTTGAGTAGATACCTTCTGCAATTTCTTCTGAAAGCTCAATGTTGAGCTGATTTTCATTTTGTTCTTCCATGCTACTAAAATAACAAAAAGACGTTCTCCATAAACAGCCTTTTTTTGAGGTGATTATTGAGCCTTGTTTTACTTTCGATAACATGGATCAACCCCATTGTGACCTTGCGCAAGGTCGAACGTAGAACAGAGATGTTTTACCTTTGTTTTAACAATTTTAAAAAAAGTTATAAAAAAAGCCTCCCGGAAACCGGGAGGCCCAATAAAATATTTAAACAATTGAAAATTAAGCTTCCAACTCTTCTGCTTTCGAAGCCATCAGGCGGTCAAATTCTTCCTGTGAGCCTACACGGATATTTTCATACTCGCGTAAACCGGTACCTGAAGGTATTAAGTGACCTACAATAACGTTTTCTTTCAGGCCAAGCATATTATCTTTTTTACCTGCGATAGCTGCTTCGTTCAGTACTTTGGTAGTTTCCTGGAACGACGCTGCCGAGATAAACGACTTGGTACCCAATGATGCCCTGGTGATACCTTGCAGTATCGGACTTGACGTTGCAGGGATTGCGTCACGTACCTCAACCAATTTAAGGTCGCGGCGTTTCAATACCGAGTTTTCATCGCGTAAGCGGCGTAATGAAACTATCTGACCAGCTTTCAATGTAGTTGAATCGCCTGGATCAACAACAACTTTCTTGTCATAAATCTCATCGTTCTCGTTCATAAAATCCCAGCCGTCAACAGCTTCACGTTCTAAGAAACGGGTATCGCCCGCGTCTTCGATCTGAACTTTCTGCATCATCTGGTGAACGATAACCTCAAAGTGCTTATCATTGATCTTCACACCCTGTAAGCGGTAAACTTCCTGGATACCATTAACAAGGTACTCTTGTACTGCGGCAGGGCCTTTGATAGCAAGGATATCTGAAGGTGAAATTGAACCGTCAGACAATGGCATACCGGCTTTAACAAAGTCATTATCCTGTACAAGGATGTGT
>Ga0157371_10004163_pt1 | contig 12745 bp, 7 predicted proteins | sample C45metaG_FD_113462 | JGI IMG/M metagenome (GOLD analysis project Ga0157371, IMG submission 113462) | Corn rhizosphere microbial communities from Kellogg Biological Station, Michigan, USA - C4-5 metaG | ecosystem: Host-associated > Plants > Roots > Rhizosphere > Soil | place: USA: Michigan... | reverse complement strand
CAGGGCGATGATATTCTTTCGGGAAATAGTCTTGCTATAGTTGGATTATATCAATCTGTTTATGGTTTCAATCCTTTGTATAACCGGTTTTATATGCATCCACATATTACCAGTGAACTATCCGGCTCACGGCTTTATTATGATTTTAGAGGAGAACGATTAATCATTGGCCTCGACACGAATCTATATTCAGTTTCGAATAAGAGATTTACGATTTCTTCAAAAAATGATTTTGGCTTTTTTAGTGTAGGCGACACCGTTATGTATTTTTATAAAGATAATCCTGTTTATTCCCTAAAGGCAATTGCGAAAAATAAAAATCATCTTAGCCTTCAAATAAATGAATTCAATTCAAAAGAAATTATTTGGGAACAAAGTAGTCCCGATGCATCTTTTGCTGTTACCTATTTTTTAAATGATCTTTTACCCCATCGCACTTATTTGATTTATGGCGATGATATTTTATTGAAGAAAAGTAAAAGTGATGCCAAAGGAAATTTGATTTTTAATGAGGATACAAACACCAACAAATTAAAAATTGTTTTGGAGAATTAAGTTCAGGATAGTAAAACAGCAAATAAAACTGATTTTTATATAACTGCCACTTCCGCTAACCCGGATGAATTATCTGTTGAGACCTTTATCTCTCCGGCGTTCTTAAGGCTCTCAAACCGAATTCGATGTCTTTACACACGGGAAAAATTAAATCTTTCTTGCATTTAATTCACTCCTTTTGCAGCATCCCAGCAATTGTATTCTTTTCGCAGCGTTACTATTTGACCGGTATGGTAAGCGTTATGGCTAATGAGATTGCAGATCATTATATTCCAGCTTTTCCCTTTATTTGAGATAATGGAATTCAGCTTGTCTTCGTCGGAACCAGCTATACAGTTGATCCATTCATCCAAAATATCTCTGATCTTTTTACAGGCCTGTTCCCATGTTAATTGTAAAGGGTTTTTGAACGTTTCATCATTTGAAATTTCAGAAAAAGAAGACGCACCATCTTTAAAGCGATGGAGGTATAATTCATTCCAATAAATAAGATGATGTACTATTTCTTCAATGGAATTATTTTGCTGGTTGTGTTTGGCCGCCGCCTGAGCCGTGGTAATACCTTCTATAGCAGTTTCCAAAGGCACAAACCAGTCTGCCTCTTTGGTGGCTGCTTTCCATTGATATAATAGAATTTCTTTCATACAGTTTTTTCTACAATTTAGGAATTTTTAAATGATAAGTTTATGGAATACCATATCTCAGGAAACAATTCCTTAACTCCGTTTGGTTAAGACCGGGAATTAATTATATTTTCAAGCGCAATTGATTTATCTGTATCTTTAATATAATTCTCATCCTCTATCCCTTGATTATTAACCTTGTGAATTTCATCTTCAGGAAACTTTATTGTCATATTAAATCAGTTCTCCATGCAAAGCACTACCGGAGATCAACAAAGATTAGCGCTGCTTCAAAAATATCCGTTAGAAGGCCATTGCTATGGAAGATTTGCCTTCTTTGCTGCTGCTTCCGATTTTTTACAATCGCTTTTACCGGATGATCTTGTTTTGGCGCCGCAGCAATATACGCCTGCAGGTCAGCATCCTCTTTTGCTGATGTTTAATGACACGTGGCTGAAGTCGAATCTAAACCTGGAAAGAATTGCAGCGGCTTCTGATTCTATCCTCAATCTTCACTATAATGAATTTATTGTGATGCTGCCGTATGTGCAGTTTAAGGAACCACAGTATAATGGCAAAGGGCCTTATTGTTATTTGCCGGTTCTGTACTTAGATAGTTTGTTGGCTGTTTTAGGTGGCAGAATTTTTTGGGAATTCAATAAACAGATGGCCGGATTTACTGCAGATCCAGGCTCTTTTAATGTTGTTGAAGAAAATGGCACTACTACTTTGGTTTCGGGTTTATCACTGATGGCAGGCTTTTTACAACCGGATAAATCAATTGCCAATTTTCAAACGATTGCACCAATACTACAATTGCCGGTGATAGAACATGGCCCTTATGGATATGTAACTTCTGTTTATAAGATCTTTTTTGAAAACCAGGAAATATCACCGACAGGATTGGACGTAACGAATTCGTCCTGCCAGTTTATGCCGCCGGGGCTGATGACTTCTCCGGCCATTACAGAAAATCCGCTCGGTTCTTTCCTTTTGGATTACGATTGGAAGCTTTCTTACATTGAATTCATTAAATTCTAATAAAATAAAAAATGGCAATCCAGAAAATAGCAGTCTTGGGAGGAGGTATGGGCTCTCTCACTTCGGTTTTTCAGCTTACTTCCGATCCGGAATGGAAAACAAAATATGATATAACTGTTTACCAGATAGGCTGGCGATTGGGAGGCAAAGGTGCAAGTGGCAGAAATTGTTCTGCAGGAGAAAGAATTGAAGAACACGGACTTCATTTATGGTTTGGTTTTTATGATAACGCATTTAATATGATCCAACAGGTGTACGAAGCCAATAACCGTCAACCGGGAACACCATTGGCCACCTGGCAGGAAGCATTTACAGGATATGATTTTATTTGTCTCGAGGAACAAATTAACGGTCAATGGTTGCATTGGCCATTTAAATTATGGTCGAACGATCTCACTCCCGGTACTTCAACACCACCTCCTTCTATAGAAGCATATATTATGAGGATCGTAGATTGGATTAGCCAGAAAGAAAAAGAATTTAGCGTAGAAACCACCCCGGAGGTAAAAGCAAAAATACAGGCTGATAGTGGCACGACTGCCCTTCTGAAACAAAAATACAGCCCCCTGATGGTTGCTGCCAATGCAGATTATACAGACGCCGGAAAACTACTGACTTCTTCCGCTTCAATAGCAGCCAATAACAGGAATTATTCCCTGCTGAAAAATATTCTTGATGATCTGATGGCATGGATCAAAAAAATTGCCGGAGATGTTCAAAATACTGAAACGACTTTGCGGCGGTTTTTCATCATGGCCGACCTTGGGGTGGTTTCTGTCAAAGGAATGATTGACGATAACATTATCGAAAAAGGATTTGATGTAATCAATAATTACGATTACCGCGAATGGCTGCAAAAGAATGGCGCCGATTCCATTACGATTAATTCTGCCATTGTGCAGGCAGTGTATGGTTTGGTTTTTGGAGGAAAAGAACAATATACTTTTGAAGCCGGTACTGCTTTGCGCGGTTTACTCAGGCTGGGATTGACCTTCAAAGGGCATGTGTATTACCGCATGATGGCAGGTATGGGGGATGTTATTTTTGCACCGGTATACCAGGTGTTGCAACAAAGAGGTGTGAAGTTCCAGTTCTTTAGCAAGATAACGAATCTTGGCCTCGGCACTGACAACAGCATTGATACTATTTCCATCGATGTTCAGGCTACTCTTGCAAATGGCGTTTCTTATTATGATCCTTTTGTTACTGTGAATGAATTGCCTTCGTGGCCTAATTTTCCAAACATACAATCCCTCGCACAAGGAAATGAAATTCTTTCAGGAAATGTGAACCTGGAATCTTACTACTCCACCTGGAAGCCTGTGTCACAGCCGACACTTCAGAAAGGAACTGATTTTGACCTGGTAATTCTCGGCATTTCCATTGGCGCATTGCCAACTGTTGCCAAAGAACTGATCGCAAAAAACACAGATTGGCAGAATATGGTAAAAAATGTGATCCCGGTAAGCACCATCGCTTTTCAGCTTTGGCTCAATAGTTCTATCCAGCAAATGCAATGGCCTTACACTGCCGATGGATTGGCGCTTTTAGGTTCTTACCAGGAGCCATATGATACCTGGGCAGATATGAGCGACCTGATAAACCGTGAGAACTGGCCGCAAGGTATTACACCTCAGAATATTGCCTATTTCTGCGGACCGACTCCTCAACCAAATGCGGATCAAATTTTACAAAATGCGCAACAATCTGATTTTAGTGATACTACATTTCCGCAAACTCAAACTGATATGGCACAGCAATTTGCCCTTGATTATCTTCAGCAATTATCTGCTCATATATGGCCTGGCATCTGGCAGGGACAAAATAGTTTTGATTTCAGTAAATTGATTGATATTAATAACGGCGAAGGAATCGCAAGGTTCAATGATCAGTTTTTCAGGGCCAATATTGATCCCACTGAATTGTATGTGATGTCGTTCACAGGAAGTTCAGCATTCCGGCTAAAAACGGATCAGACAAGTACATTCGGCAACTTGTATATTACCGGCGACTGGATCGATAATGGTTTTAATGCCGGATGCATTGAGGCAACAGTAATGGCCGGCCTTCAGACAGCAAGAGCCATTTCAGGTGAAAATATAACAATACACGGAGAGAAGGATTTATAATAATTCAAAAATGATCACATTAAATGGATATGAATCTTTTGAGACAATAGTTGAAACTCCCAGCTTTAGCCTAATGAGAGTGGAGGATAATTTGCACCATGAAAAATTTATAGCGAAGGTTTATAAAAGTCCGAGTGACAAACAAGTTCAGTCTGTAAAAAACCTTGTTGAGCTGGTTAAAGAAGAAGAATGGAGTGATGTATTGCAGCCGATTAGTTATTTGCTTCAAAAGGATGCTGTTGCCATTATTTTTAAGAACGCTGCCGGCTGTACGCTACGGCAATTCATGATGGAACATCAAAGAATATTGCCTTCCCGGTTCGTTCCAATTGCCATCAGTTTATGCAACATGCTTTCTTCGTTTCATTCAAACGGCTGGATAATAGGAAATCTAAGGCCTGAATACATTCTCATAGATCCGGAAAAAAAAATTTGCAGAATAGCAGATCTTGAAAAAGCTTCCAGGGTATTTAAAAAGGAAACTGACAGCTCTTATAATTTTTCCGTTCGTGGCGAACTGGATTACATAAGTCCGGAACAAACGGGTCGGACTAACCAGGTAATAGATTACCGCTCTGATTATTATTCTCTTGGCGTCATTTTTTATGAAATGATTGCAGGGAGACTGCCTTTTGTAAGCAATAGTTCGTCAGAACTTTTACATGCACATATTGCAAGGCAGCCGGTTCCGTTGAAATCTCTTGATCCCTATCTTCCCCGGGTTCTTAATGATATTATTATAAAATTACTGAGTAAAAATCCCGAGGACCGGTATCAAACTTTAAGCGGTTTATTATATGACCTCGAGAAATGCACAGGTTATTTCCAGGACGACCATTACCTGGCATCTTTTAAAATCGGTAAAAAGGATTTTGTGGGCCATGTAATAATTACCGGCATCCTAATGGGAAGAGAGAAGGAACTGGCTGTGATAAATGACGCCTATCAGCTCTCACTTATTGGCAAGAAGCAGGCTTTATATATTGGAGGATATTCCGGTGTCGGCAAGTCGCGATTGGTGGAAGAATTCATTCTTAGAAAAGTGCAGCCTTCTTCATTTGTTTCAAAAGCAAAGTTTGACACGTTACAGCGAAATTCGCCTTACTCGGCTTTCATAGATGCTATCCGGGCGTTGATACGCAATTTATTACGCGAAGACGAAAAAAGACTAAGCGGCTGGAAAGATCGGCTCCTCGGATTTTTACATGGCAATGGTGAAATCATAATTAATGTAGTTCCCGAACTTGAAATAGTAATCGGCAAACAACCTGTATTGGATGAACTTTCGCCGGATGAATCGCAGAATCGTTTTCAACAAACCTTCCTGAATTTTATTTCCGCCTTTTGTACAAATGATTATTCCCTTATTTTGTTCCTTGACGATTTGCAATGGGCAGACCTGGCTTCAATTAAATTGATCGAATTGATCGTTTATGATAGCAGGATCAGCAATTTCCTTTTTATAGGCGCGTATCGTGAGAATGAAATTGATCCGACACATCCGCTGGCTATTTCATTACAAAAGCAGGAGAAAAAAGCCGATATTAAAGAACTTACTCTTGCTCCTCTTGAAAAAGAGACCACAGGCGAGTTTATACTTGAAACCTTACAAAACCAGGTAGAAAATCCGGTTGAACTGGTAGAAAAGATCTTCCATAAAACCCAGGGAAACATTTTCTATACCATTCAACTGATCACAGCCCTTAATGATGCCGGGCTTTTGTACAAAGATGATGAGGGATTGTGGAAATGGGATAAAAAGGCATTGCAGGAATACAACTTTACAGAAAACGTCATTGAACTATTGGTAAAAAAGATCAATAATCTTGATGAGCTGCAGAAAAAAATCCTGCTTACCGGCGCCTGTGTGGGAGACAGTTTTGATCTGTTGACGACCGCCAATATTACCGGCGAACGCCTATACACGATAACCAATGAATTATCTGCAGTTATCAATATGGGATATCTTGTCACCCGGGATGAAAACATGGATCATTATAGCCGCTCTTTATCAAATGTCAGTGATGATGATCTAAGCAGGGTAGGAAATGTCGGTTTCCGCTTTTCACATGATCGTATCCGCCAGGCATGTCTTTCCATGGTAAAAGAAGAAGAACTTTCGTTGATAAATTTCAAGGCAGGTCAATTCAAATTAAAAAATTATACAGCTTCCGAAATAGAGGAGGAGATCTTTTCTATTGCCAACCATCTCAACAGGGGAAGCCAGTTTATCAGGGAAGAAGAAGACATACACCATCTAGTGGATATCAACTTCCGGGCTGGCAAAAAAGCAATGAATGCTACAGCTTACGATTCGGCTATTGTCTATTTCAGCAAGGGAAAGCAGTTTCTTAATTTTAAGGATCATTACAGGCAGCTCTATGATTTTTGCCTGCAGGGAGCAGCTTGTAAATATCAAACGGGCCAGTATGATGAAGCCGAACATGATCTTAATGAATTATTCGGTCTTTCTCATTCCAGGATAGATAAACTGGAAGTTTTAATGCTCCAGGTAAATATGCTAACCTCCAATGAGGAAAAGGAAAAAGCAGTTGAATCGGGCAGAATAGGATTTAGTTTATATGGTTTGCACATGCCCAAAAGTAAACTGCTTACAACGATGATCGTTTTTAAAGACATCATTAAAGCCAAATGGATTTTAAGAGGAAAAAAAATGGATGAACTGCCTGAAAGACCTGTGATGAAAGATGCAGAAAAGAAACGTTTTCTCGAATTTGCCCTGGCGGTTTCTCCTGCTATTTATCAATATGATCAAAATCTTTTTGCCTGGGATGTGATGAAAATGGTGAGTTATTCTTTGCGATATGGAAATAACGGGGTGGCTTCTTTTGGATACATCGGTTTTGGAATGATACTCGCCCAGGGTTTTTCAGATTATAAGGCAGGCAAAAAGCTGGCTGACCTTGCATTGCTTATCAACACGCAATTGGGCTATACGGTTTTGAAATGGAAGCTTGGTACGGTATACAATAATTTTGTGGAACATTGGACCATGCCTGTAAGGCCCGAATTTGACAACATCCAGGAAATTATAAATGGCTGTATTTCCAATGGTGATCCGATTTATGCGGGCTATGGAATTTTTCATTACCACCAGAAAAAATTTGTATTAGGTTTTCCACTTGCAGAAGTGCAGCACTCTATTGAAAATTATTTAAAAGTCGTAGACCTGAAGGGTGATAAAGAAACCCGCCATTTTCTGGAAGGTTATTATTATGCTGTACGTTGCCTCCGCGGCGTGGATGAAAATATTGTATTGCTCGGTAAATCTTTCAATGTGCCTGAAAGGCTCGCTAAGATTGTTGCCTCCTCTTCTTTTTCTGTTGCGGCCGATACCTATATTGCTTATATGAATATCCTGTACCAGTTTCAGTATTACAAGGAAGCATGGCAGCGGTATCTCGAGGGTTCCAAATACGTGAAGTTTATTTATCATCGCTATGAATTTGCAGAATATAATTTTTATGGAGGACTGATTTGCGCGATGGCTTATGAAAAAAAGTTATCTCCCGCCACGTTCTGTCTCAAAAGACTACAGGCGCATTTAAAAAAGTTGAAACTGTGGTCATCTAACTGTCCTGATAATTTTGAACCGATGTATTTGCTATTAAAGGCTGAACTCGCAAGAATAACAAGCCAACCAGGCAATACGGCTACCTTTTACGAAAAGGCAATAGAAAGTGCGGATAAATATTTGTTTACTAATTTGAAAGCACTTGCCAATGAACAGGCAGGCAGGTATCATTTTCAATTGGCGAATACAACAATTGCCAAAACCTACCTCGAAAATGCTAGGCAGGCGTATCTTCAATGGGGTGCTGTACTTAAAGTAAAATGTCTTGAAAAGGAATTTCAAAGTTTATTGGGCAAAAGTATTCTTGCGGAAAATAAAGAAATTACCGCAACAGACTTTTTGCAAAATGCGGATATGAACCTTGTTTTAGAAACGTCCAATGCAATCAACAATGCAACAGATATCGATACGGTCATCGAAAAACTGATGCAAACTGTTATTCAAAATTCGGGCGCAGATAGTGGTTATATCCTGATCAGGAACCGTGCAGACCTGGTGATAAAAGCATCATTCAATATGAGTGAAGGCGCAAGGTCTGTCACAGAATACCCAGACGTAAATAACCTCCCCTTAAATGTGGTAAGGTACGTAGGAAGGGTAAAAGAATTGATGGTTATCAATAACCCGGCAAAGCAGGCTGAGTACAGTGAGTTGCCCTATTTTATATCGCACCAACCACTTTCAGTATTAATTTATCCAATATTAAAAGAACGCAAAGTCTTTGGCCTGCTGTATCTTGAGAATTACCTTACCGAAGGAATATTTGATAGCAAGAGAATAGGAATGCTGAATCTTATTTCCTCGCAGATTACCATGCTTCTTGACAATGCCTATCTCAATAAAAATATGGAAACCCGCGTCAAGGAAAGAACGTCAGAATTGGAAACAGAAAAGAACCAGATTTCAAATTTATTGGAAAACATCTTTCCCAAAGAGGCGATTGAAGAGCTAAAGACAACCGGAAAAGTGACCCCTCAGGAGCTGCAGAATGTAACAGTAATGATGGCCGACATAAAAGGCTTCACGAACATTTCAGAAAGACTGAACCCAGAGGAATTAATAGCCATGATCGATAGTTATTTCAATGCATTTGATGAAATAATGGTAAAGTATGGGCTGGAAAAAATTAAAACCATCGGCGATGCCTACATGGCCATTGGTGGAATAGGAAAAACACTTTATAATGGAGCAGAGAAAATGGTGCAGGCCGCTTTGGAAATGCAGGAGTTTGCCAAACAACGGCTGAGCGAAACGACTTCCGAACAAATTCAATTGCGCATCGGCATTCATACAGGCGTCGTAATTGCCGGGGTGGTCGGTTCTAAGAAACTTCAATATGATATCTGGGGTGATACCGTAAATATTGCCGCGAGAATGGAGCAAGCTTCAGAACCCTCCAGGGTAAATATCTCTGAAGAAACTCAAAAACTGGTTAAAGACAAATTTAATCTAACTTATCGCGGCAAAGTTGAAGCAAAGAACAAAGGACAAATGGATATGTATTTTGCTGATCCGCTTTGAAAGGTGTCAGCAGATGATATTCAGCGTTTAAAGTCTATCTCATCTAATCCCGATTACTGTGCAGGGAAATTTCCGGTGCAGATCATTTAAAATCACACATAACGGCAGGCATACACGCGGAGGATAATTATTTGCCTGGTTGTAGCAACTGCAATATTCTTCGGTGTTCACACGAGCATTGCCGTCAGATACAATCACCATTAGTGAGACGCTGTCGGGAACAAAAAAATTGTTTTTTTACATAGAATAATTATTATTGAGGCTATGGGCGGCAAAGAGGTTTTGCTGAGCGTTAAAACAATGTATACCGACATGAGCACCGAAATGGAAAGGCAGACAAGTAAATTGGATTACCAAAGAAATGCTGCCATATAAAGGATCCTTTGAGATTGTATACAATAATCGCGTTGTTTATAAGGAGTGGTATGACGGATCAACTGGCTATGAGCTTTCTGACGGGAAGAAAGTAAAGGCCGATCCGGATGAATTTAAAGACAAAAAGTTTAAAAAGAATATTTTTGATGAGCTGGATTCTTTAGACTCAACACTCTGGAAGCTGGAACTACTTAATGATGAAAAAGTAAACGGTGAAGATTGTTACAAGATCAGGGCTACTTTGGTGAATGGTCTTGTAAGATTGTTGTATTTCAGTAAAACAACCTATTATCAGTTGAGAGAAGATAAAGTATCAAACGAGGAAAAGGATAGCTTTAGCTCATCGTACTTTTCAGATTATAAAAAATTCGGAGATCTCATTGTGTCTACTACTATGAGACTTGAAGAAGGAGATCATATCAAACTGCAAAAATTGGAAAGCTTCTTATCAACCAGGGCATTTCAGAAAGCGATTTTGAATGATCTTATAACACAACATAGAAGTCATCGTTTAATAACAAACTTCAACTTAAAAAAAATGAGACAACTCTTTCTTCGAAGCAACGTCTCCGTCTTATTTTTCAGACCTATATTAATCCATTTCGGGACTTTGCGCCAGGCACAGAAATGGTTTGTGTATTTGGTACCTGGCATTCGATGACGCAACTTCCAACGAGGGTTGCAGGAAACTACCATGATCCACCACGAGTCAGACGTTGCTGAGTACAAAGTTTTTTCCGTATAAGACAATATTAAAAAACTTTACCCCTTTTTGGGTTATTCATTCGAGGTTCGTGTCTCCACGAACAGGAATAGTGGTAGTTTATGGCTGCGTGGTAATGATCAATCGGCAGAGATTTTTAAAAATTCACTTCTAAAGAGATTTTAAAAGCAATCAACGAAATTTCGGAAAGCAGAAAGGAATGGCTCCGGGTGGCTCACTTTGCCCGGAATGGGGGCTCACTTTCACCCTAATATACAGCAATACAAAGAAATATAATTCGTAATGTGATTTGATGTTGAAATAAGGGAGTTTAAGACTATTTTAGTGGGAGTCAACAATCAATTAGTCTTCTCGTCATTTTTTTTCAAAAACCATTCTTGCGTGATCCAATATTTCTTTTTCAAAGCACAGTCTGTTTGGATTGTATCGAAGCACATCCAGTTGATATCGAAACTCCCTGTTTGCAATAAACTTGGGAAGCAAGGTTAAAAACCAGAGATATTTTCTAATATTGAATTTTCGGAAACGTTTATTCCATTGGCGGTTTGTTTCTATGAAATCAAGACGACCAGAGCTTTGATGAATTATATTAAAGTAAGGTGATGCCACTTTGATAAGATGCCCGAAACTATAGGGCAACCATGAGTTGGGATGATGTTTAAGCTGAAGTGCGCAGATATATGGAATGGAATCTTTCGGAGCATTTATGTTCATTTCTTCAAAAGGGATCATATTCTTGCCGAATATCATAGTCTGTATATAAAACCTGCCTCCTTTAGGTAGAAGATCATAAACGTGGTGGAAAAAATCATCATAGACATCGTCCTGGACACCTTTTTTATAGTCACTTAATGTTGCTACGTGGTCGAAACTCCCAATTGCCGTTATTGCATCAAAATATCCAAAATCACTGGGGATAATGTAACGCATATCTTTTACGTAAGCTTCAAGGTCATTCTTATGGCACGCTTTAACCTGTCCTGTGGATAATGATACTCCAATTCCTTTTGCTTTAATATCTTTAAGATGTTTCAGAAAACCGCCCCAACCACATCCAAGGTCAAGAACTTTAGATCCTTCGGTTATATTCAGGAAGTCACATACGAATTCACACTTTTGTTTTTGTGCCGTTTCTAAAGTTATAGAGTAATCGTTGTTATAATATAAGGCATTATCGAAATGCGCATTTTCACCGAGACTGTATCTGACGAGTTTATCAATATTTGTATATGAAAAATCCATTTCTTGTTGCTTGCTAAACTCCAATCCTTTATTATCTAACCAGCCGCGCCCTGGTTTGTTTCTCTTTTCTTTAACTGCTACATTTTTCATAAATTTCTTCAGATTAGAGTGAAAAATTATTTATTTTTTTTCTACTGGATTAATTTCATAAATTTAAGTTGATTTCTAATACCGATGATCTCCTGCTAACCAATCTGCGAGTTCCTTTTGATAAATAAAAAAGTTTTAAAAATTAACTAAAGTTATCTAAAAATCTTGTTATATGTCAAGAGTAATGTTTAGCAATCGAAGTTTTTTTTACAGTGCTCTAAAAAAAAATATAAACGAATATTTTTTACAGAAAAAAATTAAGAAAACAGGTAACTGGAAATTGTATCTAAAATCTACGGTCCTGATAATTTTGGCTGTTAGTCTGTATGTTTCATTATTGGCTTTTAAATTTCCCACAGGTGCTGGTATTATCTTATGTTCATTATTAGGGTTCATTTTGGCAGGTGTTGGATTTAATATCATGCATGATGCTTGCCATGGAAGCTATTCAGACAAAAAATGGGTTAATCACTTATTAGGTCTCAGTTTAAACGCTCTTGGTGGAAATGCTTTCATATGGAGATACAAGCATTCTACTCATCACACCTATACTAATGTTGATGGAATGGATGATGACATTGCCAAAAGTCCACTATTGAGGCAGTGCGAATCACAGAAATGGCTTCCATTTCATAAGTATCAACATATCTATATTATGTTTTTTTATGCGATATCCTCAATTGTTTGGATTACGGTATTTGACTTCAATAAATATTTGAAACAGCGTGCTTCTGTGAATTCTTTTAAAATGAAGATTTCAGACCACCTGGTATTTTGGATTAGTAAAATTTTTTACATCTTTTTCTATGTAGTTATTCCAATTTATTTTGTGGGCTATAAGTCTTGGATT
>Ga0157371_10004159_pt1 | contig 12749 bp, 10 predicted proteins | sample C45metaG_FD_113462 | JGI IMG/M metagenome (GOLD analysis project Ga0157371, IMG submission 113462) | Corn rhizosphere microbial communities from Kellogg Biological Station, Michigan, USA - C4-5 metaG | ecosystem: Host-associated > Plants > Roots > Rhizosphere > Soil | place: USA: Michigan... | reverse complement strand
TCTCCCTCAAGGGACTTATTATTTAACTGCTTGCCATATGAATCGATTTCGATGAAACCCATCAGCTCGCTGAGTATCCTCAACCTATCGCTTTTATCAAATCCACTTGATATAAATGCGTTAACATTATGATGTTTTGAAACAGGTGCGTTCAAAACCTGCTTCGCATATCCCGGGTACAAATAAGGTACAGGGATGTCTGATTTATTACTATATGTCATTGTGATCTCGAAAAGATCCCTTATTGCTTTCTCCGAGTGCCATTCATAGTGTAAGTTGCATTCCATAGAAAAGAACACCCATAATTGGGTTTCTCTTTTTTGGGATTTTAGCGCCTCCAGTTCAGCTTTATCCATATTGGGCATATGAAAAACAACTACATCGGCCTCATTAAAATGAGCTCTTTGATTAATTAACTCGAATCCATCACGAACTAAAATGGAAGGAAGGTTCCATTCCATTTCCCAAAAGTTGTTGTACAAAAGGATCTTGGTTTTCATTTTTTGATCGAAATAAAACACGTTTGTATTTTACTGTAAATTCAAGTTTGCGCCTGAATCAATTATCAAGAGGTGCTTTCCGGATATTAATTTCTGTGACCAGGTATTTCATGATCACGAAATAAACCATGAATTCCTGTTCACGCTGACTGGAAACAAAGAGCCGGTTGAGATGCATATGGATAATATCGGCAGCAAACTTGCTCTTTCTTGCTTCTGTTTTTTCGCCTGAAGACAAATATTCATTGATCTCACTGTCCATCAGATTTTTAAACCTGATAAGCTTTAGCTCCCCCAAAAAAGTTTCTTTTCGTAATAAATCATATACTTCCCCTTTGATTTCCCTGAACTTCAAATCCATTTCATATTTCAATAGCTTAGGATCATCATATTCCGTGTAAAAATTATTGATAACAGTGCATGCGAAAACATACTGCGTTTGAATGTCAGGGAAAAACTGCCGGATGATCTGCAGTGTGGAAATCAGCCCTAAATTATAATATGGGTACCTGAAACCAGGCAATTGGGTCTTCCTGATATAGTGCAATATAAATAATGAACTTGCGTGAAAAATACGCTCGGCCACCTGTATAGTATCTGCACCATATCGTTCTATTTCCCTTTTGTACATATCGGCCTTGTAATCCCTTACTACATTAAAATTTAAACTCTCCGATAGCCGGGACCTGAGCCTGACCAGCAGATCGGAAATAAATTTTTTGTCTTTTACCAATAAACGCAGGCGAATATGAAAATCAGGATCAGTATAGCGGATGAAGAACCAGGTTTCTGCTTCTTTATTTATTATATCTTTTAAAAATGGCAACAGATATTTAGTAAGCAAGAGGTTACTTGTAGAGGGCTGGCAGTATATTTTTAAAAAAAGCCACTGACTACCCAGTACAAAATCTCTTTCAGGGATGCTTTTGGGGAACGGTGTCAGATCCTGCTTCTTGTAAACGGAATTACTATTGATCAAAGCTGCTACAAACTGATGGGCAAGGGTCTTTTTATCTGGGTTTATCACAACTGGCATCGCAGACAAATACTCCTGGATGATCACCGGAAAGTTTCCCTTTATGGATCTTAAAAAAAATAAAGATTCATCCCTGTGGCCTAAATCAAATGTCAACAACTGGTCCGAACGTTTGATGGATAGCTTCTCCGGAATTTTCTTGATTTTCAGAAACCGCGCAAGTTCATCAAGATTATCATCATCATTTTTATCTGTAAGGCTTACAATTTCTTCTACAGATAACTTCCACATGGCCAGACTAATAATAACATCCTTGTAACGTATCCTCGGATAATAACTCAAATCCGGTAAAACCCTTTCAAAGTCCAGTTTGAGCGAAGTTTGTAAACCTTGATACTGCAGATCTCCCAAAAGCCGGCAGATCCCCAACTGGTTGCTTTGATAATTATAAGCCGAACTTATCCTCGGAATGATCCTTTTTTTCAGTTTTTTTGATTCCAGGATCAACTCATCATTGATAACGGATAAATACATATCCGACAATAACAGCTGATTTGCTGTTTCAAGGTTAGAAACGGTGTTGACGGGTATTTCATAAATGTATACAGGCTCCCGCCTGTTTATATTGTCAATATGCGAGTTAACAATGCAATTGACTTCGGCAAAAACAACTTCCGGGTTGTTATCCTGTTCGGCCCGGGCTATTTGTTTATTAACTTCGAGCAGATCGGCATTGCAAATAGTGAACCGCCCGGTAATAGCGGTAGCTGAAACTCCCCCTATCGCTTCAAGGATCAAATTGCAGGGTGTTAACGAAAACATTACTGAGATTGACGGTGGCAAGGGCAGGTTATTTCCCTGATCATCAATACTCAGGTCTTCGTCGGCAATTAAAATCTCCTGACCGGGATAAAGGTTCAGACATTTGCCCGACAAAAGCTTGTGGACAGGTGTCCAATTGATCAAAGCTTCTTCGACTGCCTTACGTTTAAAAAAAATGTTTTCCGTAAGGCTATCTTCATTCAAGGAAAATGCCCGTCCATCGTAGTCAATACCAATGTCCGGATCCAAAGCCTGGAGCAACGGAATTTTCCGGCCTTCAAATTTGGTTTTGAATTTCCCGATAAAAGTATTCAATGCAGGTGGCTTGCTGCCGGTAGTCAAACGCTGGAGCAGAGGAAGGACATCCATGATCTGTTGCTGATAGCGGACGTCCAGGCCTCCGCTTGCAGTCCGTTCCAGCACCGAATAAAAGAACCGTTTTCCTATCTTCATTTCTTTGCCGGGAAATATTTTTTCAATACCATCTGTGAGACTTTGTAAAGTAAGGGGATCAGGGAATGAAACACTACTCATTTCTGCCAGTATTTCCCGGCTTTGCTTTATAGTTGAGGGGTTCCCCTCATTTACACAATCCAATAACTGCAAAAAATAATCTTTCCCTAATACGCTACCTTCCATTGCTGAAAGAATTAGCTTAGATTCACTGAGCATATGAATGTAGGCCGCCGCGTCCAGACGGCTAAAACTAAATTCATCTATCAAATAAAGGATCAACTCATCGAATGATTGCCGTTTTGATCTTAGCAATTTGATGATTGCGCTGATCACCCTGTTATTTTCAACAGCACTTAAATGAGACGAGGTCCTGCTATTGCCGTCGGCAGGCATTGTCCTGATATATCTTAATTCCTTATTGAGGCGGTAAACGGTGGGGTTAACCGCCCAGGCTCCGAAATAACCAGTTCCCTGCCGCAGTTTTTCCGTTAGTTTCAACGTTAGCTCGTGATCGACGAAAAGATGTAATTTCGAAGTCGTTTTATCCTGGAGCGTAATTTGATCAGCATGGTCCTGCCAGTTAAGTATACTGAACGAAGCAAATGCGCCAAAGGGTGTTGAACGAAAACTCATCCTGTTATAGTAACTCCAAATCGTTTTTTTTTCCTTATCTGAAAGCAAGGCGTAAGAAAAATCCTTTTTTTTCAGGTGTTCATAGAATTCATAATTCGCTAAAAAAATACTGCTTTGAAAAAAACTTATTTTCAGTAATTCCACTAAACGCGTTTCATTATAATTTTCGGAACTTAAAAGAGGGGCACGTAAAAAAACTTTCGGGTGAAACGTAAACATAAGATCAGATCTATTCTTGGTTATATATCACTCAAAATAACCAGAGTCTGAATAAATATCAAATAATATTTACGATAGCACTTTAAATAGTATTTTATGCGGGCTTTTGCGCCCCATATAGCACAGGGTTTAAATCCGGATTGTTGTACATTTTCATTTGCCGGTAGATCTTCATAACCTTGAGCCCTTTTTGTATATCGGCCAGTAGTTTATCCACGCTTTTGGACAAATCTGCAATTTGTTCATTTAAAATGATCAGCTTATTCTTACAGGTGTTAATATGTAAAGTATCAACGTCCTCTCTGAACAATTGCTCGTTCATATGAAAAGCTTTAATACAAAGAATGCAAAGCCTGTCAACAGCCCAGGCAGGGCTTTCGGTATTCATTTCAGCAAAATTTACAGGCACAATGCCGTCAAATTGCTTTCCGAAGGTCTCGTCAATACACTAAACTATGTCATTTCTGACTTGATTGAGCTGATCTATCTGCCTTTTTAATTCCAATGCATGTTGGGGCTCTATTTCAGGGAGCCTGATATCGTCTTCCTTATGCCATTGCACCAAATCTGTCCAACATTTATCGTAAAGTAATTGTTCCAGGTTTGTGTGCCTGTACCGGTCACTCAGGTTTATTTTTTGAGGGTTTGTTTCGCTATGATAATCGTTTATCGCAGCAGAAAAAATACGGATTGCCGATGATGCAAAATTAGGATTCATAGTATTACTTGATTAGTTTAATATTATTTGCGCAATAAGATCAAATACCCTGGCTGCCGGATCCTGCCGGGGTTAGTGGCTGGCGGGATACTTTCTTTTTAAAATATGCTGTAAAAACGCCCGGCGTTATTTGTTGAAGCGGCAGGCTCTGTTCACAGTAAGATTCGATCCCGTCATCAAACAATGCCAAGTCCCTGAACTCACCCTCCGCTACATCCTTTGATTTTGAGTAAACAATGCACCTGATCAATGTCCCGGTCCACCAATGCTTGGGATGGTAGTACCGCTGCAACTCTTTCCAGTTTCCTGTATAAACGATCAGGTCTGGTAATAGAGACTTTTTGATCTCCTTTTGATTAAGCTTATGTTGATAAACACCATTGGCAAGGTGCATAACGCCTGTGCAGGGGCCCATGACCAATTTCACCTGGGGATGTGCGATCATACTCATGGCCTGTCTTAAGCCACGGCCTTCGAAAACAATAACTTTTTTCCAAATATTTTCCTGAAGTTCTGACCTTAATTTTTGTGACAGGTTTTGTTTATCCTCATCAAATAACAATACTTTATTATTTTCCTGGGAAGCAACGATGCGGATCAGTTCGGTTGCCATGGCTTCTGTGAGCATCTTTGTCCCGGCCGAGGAATTGAAAACCAGTACATTCAGGCATTCGCCGGTTCTCAGGCCTTTTTCAGCAAGCCAGGCGGCCGCCCAATTTTTTTCAACCTCCCTGAGCATTATTTCAGCATCTCGCTTATTTTGAAGCATCAGGGCAATAGGGTCCACTCCGGCAATACGTTTATCGTATAAATATTTATAGTTCAGCGCAGAAAACTCGCTAACTTGTTTGATAAACGTGTTAACGTAACTGTATAAACTTACCTGATTGAAAAAATGGTTCTTATGGGAAACGATATAGAATAATAAATAGATGACTGAATCGTTTTCACACAACACCAGGTCAAAATCATGAAAAGGTAATTCCTCGAATGAACTGTTGATTATATTTATCCTTGCATCGAAATCATCGCTGAAAATATTCGTGATCTTTTCTATTTTTTCCTGGCTGCGGCAGTTCACGGTTATCGTGGCATCCGGATAAGCGCTGAGTATATTTTTTCTGATATTTTGAAGCCAGAAGTAGGTATCACCAATGTAAAACTTGCGCTTTTGATCGTCGATCAGGAGGATACGTTTAAAATTTCCGCCGGAGCGCGCCGTATTTAAATCAACGATCGTTTGAATTAGGTCCTGGTACAGCGCTTCCTGTTGTAAAGTGTTAAACCCTAAATAGTTTGAAAAAAGAGTTTCTTTAAATTTCTTTATTCTCTCTTTTTCCGCCGCGTCAAACCCTATGGTGTTTATAAAAGTGTTCAGGTCTGTAAATACGCTTTGCCGGTTCTTTTCGTTTGTATCTTTCATAGATGCAAATACCGGGAGCTCATCATCTCTGAGCCGGCTCTTTACGTCAAGCTCGGCAGCCAGTTTCAATAGTAGCTGATGCTCGTATTTATGGTAAAAAATGATCAGATCATAACTCAGAAGATCAATATTTTCTAAAGTATTTTTAGAGAGGTACGGATTAATAAAACTGATAGGTTCACTATTGCTTTTCCATAAGGTATCATAATCAGTCATTATTTCATCCAATACGGTTACCTTAGTGCCATTTGTTTTAACCTGGGAGAATATATAGATAGGGATGTACAATTGTGTGATCATCTGGATATCCACATTACATTGTGTGATCAGATCACAAAGGCCGCAAACAACTAAAACTTTTTTTATCTGATCATGGGTACCAGGCGCGCTCTTGCGGCTTGCCAGCTGCTTGAGCATATCCATGTCCCGCTTATCGTGTAAATTCTCCATAAAGTGTTAATTATTGGTAAATAAAACCGGTAAACCTTCCTTAGCAAACGTTCCTTTTTCGATGGCATAAACGAAGTCAAAGGACTGGAGGGACGAAACCCGGTGCGTGATGATGATGACGATCGAATCCGTGTAATGCTTTTTTAAATTGTTAATGATCGAACGCTCGAGGCTTGGGTCAAGCGAAGCGGTGGCTTCATCGAAAATAATGATCTGTGGAGCCTTGACTAAAGCTCTGGCGATAGAAATACGCTGTTTTTGACCGTCTGATAATGTTGAGCCGGTGTCGGTGATCACAGAATCATAATTAACGATGCGGTGATCAAGAACCTCTTTAAACATGGCATGCTCAACCGCCTTGACCACATCCGCTTCACTGGCATCATCACTGCCGTATTTCAGGTTGGAAATAATAGTATCGCTAAACAACTGGTTTTCCTTTTCGATTAATCCGAGATTGGATGTCCAATTCTTTATCTGGCTGATACATACAGAATCATCGACTTTTATCATTCCCTCAGAGGGGGACAGGAAACCACAGATCAAATTAATTATTGTACTTTTCCCTGAACCGCTTGGGCCAATTATCCCGTAGATATGCCCCTTTTTGAATTCGGCATTTAGGCCTGACACGATTTCTTCTTCATCAATGCGGTAGGATACGTTCTCGAAAATCAATTTATCAAAAGCTCTTCTGTCTTCAGCAAGAACTGCTTTATGGAGAACCGCAGCTTCTGTTTGATCAATCGGAAGATAAGGCAACACCCTTTCCATTGAAATAATTGCCTTATTGATCTGGTTATAGGTTCTCATGATATTTATTGCCGGCGAATAAAGCCTGTTGATATACTGGATAAAAGCAATTAATGCGCCCAGTGTCAATGCTCCGGCAAAAACACTTTTCCCGCCAATTATCAAAACCAGGATAGGTCCTATGGCGATAAAAAAAGTGACTATACTACCATTTATCGAACTGAAAAAAGTGCTGCTTTTATTACTGCTGTATATCTGCGAATTAATATTGAACAGCTTCTTGTTTTCGAAACTGAAAGCTTCATAGCTCTTTATGACCCTTATGTTTCTAAAGCATTGCAGAAAAAAATTATTCAATAAACCTTCCGATTCCTGAACCTCCTTAAAATGTTTTTGGATCAAAGGTGCAAATCTCCTGATGCTATACAGGATCATCGGGATGATGACCAAACTGATCAGCGTGAGTTTGAAGTTCAGAACCGAAAGCATGACGATGATACCGATAACTACGAACACATCGTTCAACAAACTCAATATTAAAGAAGATAATGTTGTTTGTATATTTCTTACATCGTCAATTATGGTAAAAAGCACGTCACCCGTATTGACATTTTTAAAGAAACCAATATCCTTTAAAAACAAGGAATTTAACATATCGATCCTGATCTTGCCTACTACATTCTGACTGATCTTGTTATCCAGGATATCAGTCCATAGATTGCATACGATCCTTAATATGTAAACCAGTACCAGTACCAGGAGTATCGTAATTAGCTGGGTAAAATCGCCTTGGGGGAAGATTTGGTCAATGATGATTTTCAGGACGTACGGTGTAGCCAGTGAACCCGCGCTTGAAATAATCATCAACACTATCAATAAGAAAATATCAAAAATATACGGCCTGAAATATTTAAGGTATCTGTTTATAAGCTTTAAAGACTTCCTGCTCTTCATTTTCATTCCTGTTTATATCCAATCCGCGGCCTGCCGGGGGCTCCAATTAATTAAGACTTTTTCTCGTGACCGTTTTCATTGTCTTTCTTTATACTTAAAGGCAAAGGTGAACCTGGAACTGACACACTCGCGGGTAGGTACAGCGCCTTTATGTTCAATAAAACCTGGAAATATTAAAAACCTCCCGGGTTTTGGCATTACTATATTTTCCGACTCATGGTTTTCGTAAAAAATTGTTTCCCCGCCCCAGCGATAGTCCCAGTCTTTATTGGCATAGTATAATACCGTAACATCCTTAGCACTTAAAGCGCAATCTCTATGCGGGTAAGCCATATCTCCGTAATGGCTCATATTAATATAGGAGCGTTGTAACAGGTACTCGCTGTCCGGGAAGAACTTTTGGAGCAACTGCCTTGCAACAACTCCTACCCTAAGCGAGGTTTCAACCTTCTCTGGAATGAATTCGGCATTAAAGATACAATGTGCATCTCCGCGGTTATCCCTTTCCGTTCGTGTAAATGACAGATTAGTAACAAGGTTATAAAAATCATGAACCTCTTCTTCCGTAACAGCGTTATCAATCACATACATTGGCCGCTGTTCAATAGTGATGGTTTTAAATTCCATATATCAGGTCAATTTTTTATCGGTCATACCGGGCTTTAGCCCGGCCCATTTAAAGCTTTGGTAAGGAGTGCATTGATGATTTAATGTCCATGCACAGCACTCCGTTATCTATATCTAAAACAAATTATCACAGTATTTTAGGCCTGCATAAACACCTCAGCGTTTCCGGCTCCCTAAACTGAAGCCCTTGGAAAAACACTTTTCAACGGTTATCATTTCAGTAAGGAAGCGGCCGTATCTGCTGCGATACCGGTTATCATTTCCTGATAAAATATTGCGAAGGCCACGGCATATTCCTGGTTATGAGATAAGGATATATCATGATTGCTGAAACCTGATTCATCCAAAATATCTTTTATCTTCCCAGAAAAACTCAATGCCGGCGCCCCCTCCCTGTTTTTTACTATTTCAATATTTTTCCATTGTACACCATTGTTCCAACCTGTTTTGACGGCCTTCATGACAGCCTCCTTTGCCGCGATCCTAACTGCATAATGTTGGTACCTGTTAGGTTTAGAATCGCAATAAGCTATTTCTCGCGGGCTAAAAGCCCGTTTTAAATAACGCTCACCATGCTTTTCGATATTGCCTTTGATTTCAGCTATATGAACAATATCAACCCCCGATGTAATTTTTAGCATATTTTAATTTCACTGATCCTGTAAATTCCGTTTTATCCTGGCCGTCATGACATTTACATCTGTAAAAAACTCCAGATCGATGTCGTCATCATCCAGTTCAACATCAAATTCATCTTCAATTGTTGTAATGAATACAAGGGCCTGGCTGGATTCGCTGATTAACACATTAAGCTTATCATCGATCAGCATTGTATCTGAATTATGCAATTCAGATTGAGCGTTGATCAGCTGATCAACGATGACCAGTAGTTTATTTTTGATTTCGGTATCGGTTAAATGGATTTGATCATTCATATGATGCGGTAGTTTTATTTAGGTTGATCAATTCTAAGAGGCTCTGATAGCTTTTAGGGCTTTTTTCCTTAAAGTATTCGAGCACCTCAGTGTAGTTTGAATCATTTATAAAGTTTTCGGTTAGCGACAAGCCTTTTTCAAGATTATAGACCGCGTGCCACCAATTACTTGGCGTGTAAATAATTTCACCTGGACGCTGCACGGCCACAAGTGGTCGGGCATTTGCAAAGCCCGGAAATTTGTCCAGGTCGGGAAAAAAGGGGTTTACCGCCCCGTTATATAAATATTGCCGGTTGTCGGGCGGGTAAAAAAGCCATAGCTTGGCCCCGGAGATCACAGCGTTCCAAGCACTTGTATTCCAGATATCGAGGTGCAGCCGGGAAAAAGTACCTTTCGCTCCGATATACAACCAGGACAAAGTCGTTTTTCGCTGATTTGCAGGAATCATTTTATACCAACAATTAAAAATATCGGGGGCAGTATAGTGCGATTCCATTTTCGTTCCGAGATGAAATTTGCAGTCCTTTAAATAATAGGGGTTGGCAGCCCGTGTCTTATTCATATACTGCAAATAATCTTCTAACAAGAAGGTACGGGAAATGGAGTCCTTATTGGAGTGTTTGCTTGCGTTCAACACCACCTGGCCAAATTCCTTTTTCAAAAATGAGCTGTCCCATAATTTAAAAGCTGGCCACTTTTCCATATAACCTTTCAGTTTAAATGGTGCTGATAGGTCCGCAGTATGAACATCGGCCTCTCCAACATGCTCATGACGGACGAAGTTTTGATACATCTTCATATTGCTTTATCTGATTATGTTTTATTTTTCATGAGAAAAAGTTTGTTATACATTTCAATATCTTTTCATCATTATCCAAATCCATGATATCAAAAACAGGGGTCCCTAATTTGACAGAAAAATCATCCATGATAGCCCTCATCTCATCTTTTTCCAACACACGCGAATTCTTTACCCACATGTTATTGATATTCTTGAGCTCATTGTATACCGGGCTCATCGTACAAAACAAGCAAGTGCTGTTACAATAGTTTTTCACGGTTTGAATGGTTTGCTGTACCAGTTCAACAGTATCTGTAGGGTGGATAGTGCAAATAATAGCGTCGGGGCGCACCCCCAATAAATATTGTATCGGTGTTAGGATCGAACCCGCTTTAGAGGTATCCATATTGAAAGCCCTGGGCAAAATCCCCCCCTGGATACCCGTGATGATCAGGTCGGGCTTATTATAGTGCTGGATCCCTCTCAATATCGTTTCTATGTTACTTGTCCAGTCTCTGAACTTGATTTCAACGTTCGCGTTATGCCCGAATGGAAAGGTAAAGGCCGAACCGACTACTGCGCCCTGGGGTTCAGTAGAAAGCTGGGAAACACGATACCCCTGCGCTGATAATATTTCCTTTACCCTCATTTGGTTAGTGAACTTACCCTGTTTACTCCCCGTACCCACACAAGCCAATACTGAAGTCTGGATCTTAGGCAAGTGACGGAAATTTTTTATATCATCAACTACTGCTTTCCTGACGGAGGTAAAGTGAATTTTGCCGGCATATTGTGGATATATTTCTTTTACAAGCCGGTTCAGGTGATCGAATACATCATTATCAAAAACGATGAAGTTTTTGTTACTCAGTATGCAGCTTTTCAATAACCTGTTCCCGAAAATAATATTTGACTCTACCGGAATATCAAGGAAATAGCCGATCACGATAGTATCGAACAAATCGAGTTCCTCTTTTCCCGGCTCCCTATTAATAGCCAAAAAAACCGATGCTGAAGCGCTGGTTTTGCCAGTGGTTGATGAGATACTTCTGGGATAATCGATAGACAAGACCAATTCTCCGCGGATCTGGTTCCTAAACTCGATTATCGTTCTGATCTCCTTTTCAGAAGAGGGGAATACAGCTATTTTTTCAGCAAAATCAATCTTAGCGGGTGTAAACAAATTCCTGCCCAAAACATCCTGCTCTGCCTGGTTCAGCTGTCTTGTTCCTGAACTGATGATATCATAATTTTTAGAGATATAAATAAATTCCGCGAGATCTTTTGAACTGTTACTAATGATCAGCGCCTTTAATTCTTGCTCGTTTTTTGGGCCATTGTCTATAATCAAACGAGATAGGATTCCGGTAAAATGAGCTGTAGCGTAACTGGTTCCCGACGATATCTTGTAGCCGTTATCAGCCCAGGCAATCCTTTGCAGGCCACCTTTCGCTAACACCTTGGTTTTTTTGTTCTCATTATAACTGTACTCATTTTTGTTTTTGACAAGTCCGCAGCCTACCGAGTACACAAAAGGAAAATGGGCAGGAAAGCACTCCACGTGCGGAAAATTATGAGATGAAGCAACGATAAGAACCCCCGATTCAGAAAGCGTTCTGCAGGCATTGAATAAAGCGGAGGACGGAGTGCTTACGGCTATTCCCATGCTGATATTGACCACCCTTAGCCCCTCAATGTTAAGACAATGCTTGATACCTTCTGTTAAAAGCTGTTCGCTGATCTTTCCTCCGGCAGCAAATAGCCTGACACTATGAAGTTCGGCTTCAGGCACTATCTTATGAATGATCGACGCTATAGCAGTTCCATGGCCCGTCGCATCCATATGCGGATCTGTACCCAGGCTATATAAATTCCCGTCGCTCTCTTTGATAGTATAGCCAATAACTTTACTATCGAGCAAACGTGTATGGCCAGCATCAACGCCTTCGTCTATTATCGCGATTTTAATCATTGGATTTCTTATTGAGCGTTAACGAAAAAGCATAATTGTCTGACCCGTCATACACATGATCCAGTTCGTCTATTAATTTCAAGTACTTTTTATAGTTTTTGAACCCCTGGGACAATGTCAGCCCCTCCCCTACATTTTTTGAATACGGGTATTCGGTGGTAAGGCCGGATCCTAAATGCTGAGTTTTTTGATTATAAAGTGCGATGAAATGCTTGATTATGCTATCGTCGGGGCCCGGTACTTTGTTATAGTCAAAAATTATACTAAAGATTGGAAACGGTTCACCGTTATCGATGCTCAGTGGAAAGTCTTTTTTAGCTACCTCTATCCTCTCGACCGCTGCGTAAATCGAAATGTTGTTCTCCAGAATATTTAGCGCGATAGAGAATGCCTCTTCGAAAAAAAACGGCTGTAAAAAACAGCTTACCCTGACGAAATATTTGAACTTTCCAGATATCGCTGTAAATGCGGCAGGAATATGCTCAAATTCAGCCGATTGAAGTTTTTCGAGAAAAGGATATCCGAATGTT
>Ga0157371_10004157_pt1 | contig 12753 bp, 4 predicted proteins | sample C45metaG_FD_113462 | JGI IMG/M metagenome (GOLD analysis project Ga0157371, IMG submission 113462) | Corn rhizosphere microbial communities from Kellogg Biological Station, Michigan, USA - C4-5 metaG | ecosystem: Host-associated > Plants > Roots > Rhizosphere > Soil | place: USA: Michigan... | reverse complement strand
TCAACATGCAGTAATTAACACACTTGACCAGGCATTACAGGGCCGGACTTCCGGAGTACAGGTGGTAAATTCATCCGGGGAGCCGGGTGCACAGGCAGTTGTGAGAATCAGGGGAAATAACTCACTTAGCGGGGACAATCAGCCTTTGTACGTAATAGATGGATTCCCTGTGGCACCTTATACTGAGGGTCTGACCCAAGGGGCTAAACCAGGACTCAAAAATGCGTACAGTCAAAATGGGTTATATGGGATAAACCCTGATGATATTGCCAGTATGGTGGTCCTGAAAGACGCTGCTGCAACCGCTATATACGGGTCCAGGGGTGCCAATGGGGTTATACTGATCACTACAAAGTCCGGAAAAATGGGCGAAGGCAAGATTGAATTAAGAAATAATTATTCGGTCGGAACCATCCGCAATCCTGTTAAAATGATGACTGGTAAGCAATATGCCGAAATAGTAAATGAAACAAATGCGCTTTCCGGAAAGCCTCCCATTTTTGATAATATTGATACGATCACTACCAATACGGACTGGTTTGACGCGACGACCCGTCAAAGTTACAGGGAAGATGCCTCAGCTATTTTTTCTGGTGGTACTGAAAAATCCCTGTACTATATTTCCGGCAATTATCTAAAGGATGTAGGTAATGTTATCGGTTCTTCCGGTAATAAAAAAGGAAGCATTCGTGCCAATATCAGTAGTAAGATAAATAACTGGTACAGTATTAAGGGGCAATTTTCATTTGTCCGCCAGTTTACCAACAGGGCTTTTTCAACACAAATGAGATGGCCTACAGGTGCCGGATTCTTAGACCTGATCAGACAATCGCCAACAGTTCCGGTAGATTACCTTGGATTTAATGCGTACGGTTTTCCCGGGGACAGTAAACAATTTTGGTTTGGTAACCCTGTTAATGAATTGAATTCCAAGATTGATGAGGTGAAGAATGATAATTCCATTATGAATATTGAGAATGAAATCAAGATCTTAAATTCCTTGAAATTAGTAGTTACTTTAGGGGGAACCCAGAATTTATCCCGGAGGCAAATATTTCTTGATGCAACTACAGTTTTGGGACAACCTAAAAATGGTGTTGGTTATAACTTTTTGGCTAATACCTATAGTTATAATGCAAATGCCTATCTTAATTACGATAAGTTATTCAGTGATATTCATAAACTTGATCTTACAGTGGGCGCCGAATATAACGCACAAACTCTTGAAGAAACAGGTGCTTCATCAAGCAATTTTGCAATCCCTTACTTTGGTATCAACAATATAGGAAGCGCTCTGAGCCAGGAGATAAGCTCATATAGGGAAGACCGGAGATTACAGTCCGCTTTCTTTAGAGGTAATTACTCCTATAAAGGAAAGTATATTTTAAACACTTCGCTGCGGGTTGATGGCGCATCACCTTTTGCAGAAAATAAAAAATATGGATTATTCCCTACTGCCGGGGTAGCCTGGAACCTGGATAAAGAGGAGTTTATGAAAAATGCCGGTTTTATCTCTGCCTCGAAAATAAGGGCCTCCTACGGCGAGACCGGGAGTCAGGCTATTTCACCCTATTCTTCGTTACAACAATTTGTGAATGGAGTTTATCCAACCGGCAGCAATAACAATTTTACACTCACCCTCTATCCGTCTGGTCTTGGAAATGCAGATCTTTCATGGGAAAAGACCAAACAGTTCGATATTGGAACTGATATAAGTGTATTTAACAACAGGCTTTCGTTCAGTTTCGATTACTACAATAAGCTCACTTCTGATTTACTTCAACCGAGAACCATCCCTTCTCAATCCGGATATACTTCGATTACCGATAATTATGGGGTTATACAAAACAGGGGCCTGGAATTCAGTATTAGCACAGATATTATTAGCAGAAAGGATATTGAGCTTACTACCCAATTCAATATTTCGCGGAATAAAAATGTTCTTGTCAATCTTGGTGACAGAACAGCGCCTACGTACATCAGTATCGGAAATAACTTGATAGGCGGAGTATCCGGAATTTTAATACCCGGACAAGAGATTGGCCAATTTTACGGATATCAGTTAACGGGGCTGGTTCAGACTAAAGATTTTGACGCAGATGGCAAACCCACCTATCCTTACCCTGGCCCTATGGCCGCACAGAATCCCGGCGCTGTAAAATTCCAGGATACTAATAAGGATGGAAAAATAGATATAAAAGACAGGCAGGTATTAGGAAATTCTTCTCCTGACTTTACCTTTGGCTGGAGCAGTAATCTTAGATGGAAGAATTTTAGCGTTAATCTGTTCGTAACTGGCTCAGAGGGCAACAAAGTTCTTGATATTACCAGAGCTCTTCTTAATGATGGGCTTGTAATATGGACCGGACAGGTGACTAATCAGACACAGGATTGGTACCAAAAACGCTGGACACCTGAAAACCCAATTAATGATCCGCGTTATCCGGGAGTTCTGGCAGGACCGCCATTTGGAATTACAGATATTACTTCTGCAATGATAGAAGACGGAAGTTATGTTCGGTTAAAATCACTGACTTTTTTGTATACATTTCCAAAATTGAAAGTTGTTAAAGGTTTAACACTTTCGGTTACAGCTACCAATTTATTAACAATCACCAAATATGCTGGTTTTGATCCTGAAGTAAGCACTTTTAACCAATCAATACTTCAACAGGGAATTGATTACGCGGGTTACCCTACGCAGAGATCTTATACTTTCGGTTTATCCTGTAATTTTTAATTTTTAAAATAAAAATATTATGAAACTTAAGCTTATATTACCGCTCCTATTTTTGATAGCGATTGGCGCCGGATCTTGCAAAAAGAATCTGGAAGAAACTGCTTATTCTTTTCTGTCTGGCAATACGGTATTTTCTAATGAAGCCGGATTGAAGGAAGCTACCCTGGGTATCTACGATAGTTGGAGGGCAGACCCTAATTTTGATCCATTTTATCAGTGGGTTTTAGCTGAATGTGGACAGCAATATGTAACCGCTGGTCAGAGCGGGGATGCCATGATTACGCCATTCTATGGCTTTGAAGAAACTCCTTCTGATCTGAATATCACCAATGTCTGGTCGAGGTATTATCAAACTATAGCCAGGGCTAATACGGTAATAGCGCATGCACGTGAGGCCGTATCTGATACAAATAAAGCAAATGTTTATATTGCTGAAGCACGTTTTCACAGGGCTTATGCTTATTTTATGCTGGTAAGAGATTTTGGTGGTGTTCCGTTAATCCCGACAGAAGTTAATTCTATAGCTCAAAAGGATCTGATCTATGCTTCCCAATCTCCTGTCCAGGATGTCTATAATTTCATTATTCAGGACCTTCAATTTTCAGAGACCCGTTTACCACCCTTTTGGAAAGGTAATGATTTGGGCCGGATATCGGCAGGTGCAGCTAAAGCGTTACTTGGTAAGGTCTATCTCACCGGGGCCGGGTTACCATTAAAAAATACACAATATTATCAACTGGCTGTTCAAAAATTAAGCGAAATTGTGGGGAGCGGAGAGGCTACATACAATTTCGGGCTGTTACCCAATTTTTCTGATGTTTTCTCCGATAACAATAGAAAGAATAAGGAAGTTGTTTTTGCATGGACCAATTTATGGACCGAGACCTATTCGCATAATGGAATTGTACTTCCTTACTTTTTATTTCCCACCGGTTTGGTAGGCACTCCGACCCAAACGTATTATGGACTGACTCCGGCTTTTTATAATTTATATGAAGGCACGGATACCCGCGCAGAGATGACTGCTATAAGCAGGTATATTTCCCAGCCGTCCGGTGACAGTATCATTTACGATCCTGCCACACATCATTACATTAATAAAACCCAGGGTACTGTAGTTGGAAATACTTTATTTTCATATACAGGTATGGCTTACGGAAAATTTGGCAGAACTCCGTTGTCCCCGACCCAGGCGGCAGTTCCCACAGACTATAGTACCGATTTAATACAGATGCGTTTCTCAGACGTGCTCCTATGCCTTGCTGAGGCTCTTAATGAAACCGGTCAGACAGCCCAGGCCGTACCTCTTCTCAATAGGGTAAGAGCCCGCGCGAATGCGTCTGAATATTCTGTTGGCAGCCAGGATGAAGTAAGATCTGAAATCAGAAAAGAACGCCGTCTGGAGTTAACAGGAGAATATACTACCGTATATGATATAAGGCGCTGGGGTACTTTAAAAGACGAAATTGCCGCGATGAATCCGGCTCAGATACTAAATAATGCCCTGGCTTCTTATTCAGCAAAATTAGAGCTATATCCAATACCTCAGAAAGAACTTGATGCCAATCCAAATTTAAAACAAAATCCGGGATGGTAAGAGAAGAGGGTATTTTTCAATATTAAAACAGGATTTTGTCCATTATATGGCGCAAACCGATCATGAAAAAGCAAATTTATTCAATTAAGATATGGTTTACTTTTTTATTAATTCTTAATCAGGGTTGTACATCGGGGAAATATGGTATAGCATTGGAAGGCAAGGTTTATTCAGAACATGTAAAAATTGCCCCATCTTTTATACCTCTTTACCCTGGTGCCATAACACCAGCAGGATGGATAAAAGATTGGGCTGAAAGTGCCGCCAAAGGAATCACCGGGCATTTGGATGAGTATTCGCCTACCTTTGGGGAAGCATGGAAAGGCTATGGTTTTGAAGCTATGGGGGCCAATCCTGATGGCACCGGATGGCCCCTGGAACAAGCCAGTTACTGGCTGGATGGAGCTGTGAGATTAGCTTATATTCTTGAGGACTCAATATTAATCAAGAAGGTTTCAAAACGGTTAGATTATGTAGTAGATGGTGTTTTAAACGGCGGGGAATCCTTTATTTACTGGAAAAATAACAGGGGCGTTCTGATAGATACTGCAAGTAGTATTTATAATGAAAACAGCGATCCCACAAGTTTTAATAATTGGGCGCATTCACAAATGGGCAGAGCGCTTGTTGCTTATTATCAGGCAACACATAAAAAAAGAATCCTGGAGGCCCTGGTTAAGGTTTATAAACGATTTCCTATCGGCGATCTCTGGTCTGATTTCTCTGATGTATCGGGAGCTTGCAATATTGATCCGATGATTGACACCTATGTTATGAGCGGAGATAAAACAATTTTGGATAGTATTTTATCATTCAGTAACAGACCCTCATATAAATCTGTTGTAGACAGATGGTTAAAAGGATATCTCGCTCCGGGACACAATGTGATATATTACGAAGATATACGTATTCCCGCGTTACTTTATAATTGGACGGGAAACAAAGCTGATCTGAATGCCTCCCTGGAAGCCATTGAATGGGGCGAGAAGAAATATCTGCTTCCGGTAGGAATATTGTCCGGGGAAGAATGGCACGCAGGAATTGGTTCAACCCGAAATATTGAAACCTGTGATGTTGAAGCATCGGAATGGACCTTCCTTTCGATGCTGCGTATTACGGGTGATAAGAGTTACGCCGATCGCATTGAAAGGATATTTTTTAATGCCGCCGCAGCTCCTGTTGACCGTAACTTTAAAACCATGTGTTATTACCAGAGTTTAAACAGGTACAGTAGTACCCTTCCCGGCGTAGAACCAAGGGCGCCGGGAAAGGGTTCTTACCAGTATACCAGCACTGGATGTAAGGTTCTTTGCTGCGTTGGTAATATTAACCGCATAATTCCAAATTATGTGATGAATATGTGGATGGCTACCATGGATCATGGCTTGGCGGCCACCTTATATGGACCTTGCAGGCTCCAATCCAGGGTTGCTGAAAATATTCCAGTGAATATTGATTGCCAGACGTCTTATCCTTTTGGAGAAACGATCAATATGACTGTCGATCCCCAAAAAGATGTTGAATTTCCAATTTATTTGCGTGTTCCCGATTGGTGTCAGAATGCGGTAATTAAAGTAAATGGGACTGTAATCGATCATCAGCGAAAAAGTAAGGGATTTATAAAGATCAATCGTCTTTGGAAAAAGAATGATCAAATAGCATTATATTTCCCAATGACTGTAAAAATTGTCAAAGGTGAAGAAACCCCCTATCCCCAGGTAAGTTATTTTAAAAAAGGGCGTGTAATTGCAAAAGATACCGCTATTAAGAATCCATACGAATGCGTTTATTATGGTCCTCTTTTATTCTCTCTTCCCATACCTGACCAAAATCCTAACACAGAAATGCCAAATGCCAGGTTTAATTATGCGCTGGATGTGAGTGCCGGTAATGCTGAAGACATGGAAGTAATACATAAGGCCATGCCAGTTAAATGGAATTGGTCAATAGACGGGGCTCCCCTTCAGCTCAGATTAAAGGCAAAAGAATTTGATTGGAAACCTGACGAAAACCAACCATTGCCAAATAAACCGGTTAAAAGCAATATTTCAACAAAAATAAATTTAGTACCATACGGGTGTACGAAATTTCGGGTAACCATGTTTCCAGTTGCAGATTCTTCATAGATTTCCAGGAATGTGATTTGTGGCAGGGCAGATAATCAATAATTATAACGTGTTTTCGAGGAACTGTGTTTTCCTGAACATAAATTTTTCTATATAGGAAATGCCTGGGACAGTAATGTATGATCTGATTGAAAATTGTTTAATTAAGAAATGACTACGCAAATAAAATTTAAGGAGAGGTTCAATTTGAGAGATATAAATCAGGTAATTATAATTTTTGCAATGGCTCTTTTTCCGTTAAGAGCTTTAACTCAAAACGATAGTACTCACCTTATCATGGATATTCGAGGTTATCCACAGGTGTTTGAACTGAATATCGGTGAACAACACAGGGTACAACTTAGGTATCATGGCAAAAAAATAGTTCGGGATATAAAGCTTATATCCGTAAAGCCGGATTTTGAACCATACCCGCTTTTTAAAAAGGGCGCTCCTAAAATATATTCAAAAGTAGAAGTTGAACTTGAAGTTTCCGGCAAGCGGATTATATTATTACATCGCCCTTATCAAATGCCTGTAGAGTTTAACGGATTGCGGATATATGTAGAAGCCATAAAGGATTGGGCTCTTGATGCCGATTTTCAATCCCTGAATAATATACAAAGACAAGTCAGGCTATCAGTATGCGCCGGTGGTGAGTCCTGGGGGCCAACCATGGATTTTCCAATTAAAGAATATCGATGGAAAGCGGGCGTGTATCAAAATACCTGGAGTGCTTTAGTCCCTTATAATGTAAGATATTATCATCGTGGGGAAGATTATGGGGCCATACCGGATAAATTGGATGTGGTATCTCCTTTTGATGGAAAGATTATTAGTTCTCCATTGCCCTCCGGTGATGGTAAATCGAATGCTGTTTGCATTCAAAATGCAAGTGGAATTATTTTCAGGGTAGCTCACATGGATATGGAGACAATTCAGGATTATTGCAAAGCAGGGAGTTTTGTAAAGTCCGGAATAAAACTGGGCAAAACAGGGATGACATGGGATGGACGAAAATCCCAGGTAAATGATTCTCATTGCCATACCGAATTGCAATATCATGGAACACAGCTGGCTTCGTTCCCTTATTTAATGGAAGCATATCTGAGGTCATATCCTGATAAAATAATCGCCATTGCGGGAGGCTATCAATATACGTATGTTGGAAGTGAAGTACTATTAGATGCTACACGTTCAATAGCCAGACAAGGGGAACAGGTAAAATCTTACAGTTGGGTTTTGCATACCGGAGAAGTAAGAGATTCTTCAAAGATAACTGTACGTTATGATCATCCGGGATTATACACAGAACAATTAACCGTGAAAACCGTTTCTGGTGCGGAAGATCGTGATTTCCTGCAGGTGCGCGTCTTCGATTCTGCCGCAAATAAGAATATCGCGTATGGATGGGCTGCATACCATCCCGTTAGAGAAATACACCCTGATACAAGGGTTTTATTTTGGAACCGGTTGATTCATACGAAAAGCCCTGTTTTAATAAGCTTTGGCGATGGTTCAGAAATAACCAAAATTTATAAAGAAATTGATCATGTTTACAAATCAAAAGGCAGATATGTAGCAACACTGTGTTCGACTGATATTAATAATGAGCCGGTTACTATTAAAATGGAAGTTGTGGTGGAATAGATCTCTAAATGGGGATATATTTCTGATATCCATAGTTTGAAATGTTTATGGGTAAACAGGAGAATATGTACTAAAATTAAATATTGAAACCGGCAAGGTATAATAGTCCTGTGTGTTTCAATGCAAAAAGTGATGCACTGGTAAAATAAGATGAATGTCTTAATCATAGTCTTGCCGCTTATCTTAAGATTAAAAAGATCAAATGAAAAGAAGTGAATTTATTAAAGATTTATGCAAAGGAGCTACAATATATTCTTTGATACCTGTCCATCAGGCTTTTGCAAGGCCTTTGGTTTCACCCAGGTTACTGAAAAGCCATGATTGGTTAAGGATTAGCGGTGTATACCCTCATTTGGCTGTATTTAATCAGGGGGGAGAAAACTTTTGCAAAGGAGCTGGTGGGGAATGCGGTATTGGAGCTATGGTTCCCTGGGCGGGGAATTTATGGTTAATCACTTATTCGCCCCATTGTCCGAAGGGAAGTGCAGATAAACTGTATTCAATTGACTCTGATTTAAATCTAACGATCCAGCCTGAAAGTGTAGGTGGAACACCGGCAGATAGAATGATACATGAGGAATCTAACCAATTGATTATTGGCCCATATTTCATTGATTCAAATAAAAAAATTCGGGTGATTCAACCTGAAAAAATGCCTGGGCGGTTGACAGCCGTTGCACGTCATTTATATGATCCGGCTAACATGGTTTACTTCTATGATATGGAAGGGAAATTATACGAAGCCAATGTGCATACACTGGAATCGACATTATTATTTGAGAAGCCTGTCCCCGGATGGCATGGTAAAGGTGCCTATACAGCACAGAGAAGATTAATATTAACAAATAACGGAGATGAAGAAAACAAAACACCTGATTTTAAACCAAGCATGCTTGAGATAGGAAGCACTTCTCAAAATGAAGAACAAAAAGGCGTTTTGGCTGAGTGGGATGGAAAAGATTGGGCTATCATTAGAAGAAGGCAATTCACAGAAGTAACAGGTCCCGCTGGAATTTATGGTTCTCCGGATGATAAGGCACCGGCATGGGGCCTGGGCTGGGACAAACTTTCGGTTATCTTAATGTTATTAGACCAGGGCAAATGGACAGAATTCAGGCTGCCCAAATCAACGCATACCTATGACAGTCCTAATGGATGGTACACAGAGTGGACGAGAATACGTAAAGTAACCGGAAATAAATTGATGATGGATATGCATGGCATGCTTTATGAATTTCCACAAAAATTTTCCTTAGAACACATTCAAGGCATTAGACCTTTATGTAACCATTTATTAATAATCACGGATTTTTGTGAATGGAAGGATGAAATAGTTTTATCTACTGATCAAACCACCATGATGGCAAATAAATTGCCAGGCCAATCCCAATCTAACTTATGGTTCGGTTCCTGGGATGATCTACCTTCCTGGGGGCCTTCTAACGGTTGGGGAGGAGTATGGCAAAATGATGTGGTAAAAGCAGGCGTCAGTTCCGCTCCATACCTGATAGGAGGTTTTGGGAAAAAGATAGTACACCTGGCTCATCGTTCAGAAATTCCCGTCGTCTTTACATTTGAAATATATAAATTAGGGCATTGGCAGATTTATAAAAACATTACAGTGGCTCCTAACGCCTATGAGTTCCATATTTTCCCTAATTCCTTTGAAGCAGAGTGGATAAAAGTGAAAACCGATAATGATTGCCAGGCAACAGTCTATTTTCACTATTTCACGCGGGGGCATGAAGCCAGCCAAAATAGCAAAATATTTGATAGCATTGCTGCAGTGGAAGATAAGGAATATGGAGGGGGATTGATTAGGCCGGCGGGCTACAATAGAAACTTACAATACCTGGATTTAAGGAAGAAAAATAAACACAGCCCGGAAGGTAAATACTATGAAATAGATGAAAAAATGCAATTTCTTGAGCCTGAGAATAGTAAGAGCCAGGAAGTAGGGGATATATGTTCAATAAAAAAAGATTTTGAAATTAATGATACGTGTGTTCTTGTAAAAGATAAATCTGGCACATATTGTTTACCGAAAACTCATGCGATGTATGACCAACCATTTGAAACGGGTTGGCCAAGGGGTAAAAGAGAGGTGATGACAGAGCGTTCACTATTAAACGTTCATGGCACTATCTACGAGATTGCCAATCAATCCGGCATGGCTACCATGCGGCCGATTTGTACTCATATGAAACGTATTATTGATTTTTGTTCCTGGCGGGGATTAATGGTCATCAGCGGAACGAAAAGCCATGCTGCTGATGATGGCCATTATTTTTCAACAAAGAAAAATGCAGCAGGTTTATGGTTTGGTAGCGTGGATGATATATGGAAATTGGGACAGCCGGTAGGTAGCGGAGGCCCGTGGAAGGATACAGATGTTAAGGCAGGTGAATTTTCGTTACCTTATTTAATGACAGGTTATGATAAAAAGAAAGTTGAATTAAGCTCGGATAAGGACGTGACTATTTCATTAGAAGTCGATTTTGATCACAATGGCTGGCATCTTTATAAGACTTTTGATGTTAAGGCAGGACAGACTGTGGTACATCAGTTTCCTGAGGGATACAGTGCTCATTGGATAAGGGCAATGGCGGATAAGGATACCAGGTCTACCGTGCAGTTTCTTTATAGCTAAGGCAATATTTTAGAAAAGTGCTAACCGATGAAACCCTCTTCCATTAAATATTGAAATTCTTTTTTTAAATGTTTGACGTTCAATTACTTAGTTAAATATTATAAATGAAAATAAAAATCTGATCGGAAGATAAAAAGCTGATGAAAATATATGTATATCAAACAAATTTGGAATCTGATAGCACGCGCACCTAACTTAAAAACATGAAAGCTAAAGTCAAAAGCCTGATTGCAGTAAAGCCAATACCTTCTTTCAATAATTTAAACCACAAAGGCATGAACACCCGAAATTTTTTATTCATTTGCTTAATGTTCATTAGCAATATCTGCCTGGCAAAGGGTGTGAACAATGCTCCGGTAAAAGGTTTGATTGCCAGGATCGCACCTGCATGGTCCAATAATATTGTTATTGAAAACCTACATTCAGATAAAGATGTTTTTGAATTATATTGGATAGATGGAAAATTGGTTATAAAAGGTAATAATTCCAATTCGATGGCGGTGGGTTTTAATTATTATCTCAGATATTACTGCCATACAGAGGTTACATGGTACAGCGCCGATAAAATAGAGCTTCCGCCGAAAATGCCTGAATTGAACGGAATAATCCGGCGGAAAACAAATTACGCTAATCGTTTTTTCTTAAACTACTGCACCTATGGATATTCAATGCCCTGGTGGTCATGGAATGATTGGGAAAGATTTATTGACTGGATGGCGCTGAATGGCGTGAATATGCCTTTGGCAATTACGGGCCAGGAAGCTGTATGGTATCAGGTCTGGCGAAAACTGGGGTTGAGTGACAAGCAAATCAGAAGTTATTTCACAGGCCCTGCTTACTTACCCTGGCACAGAATGGCTAATATAGATGGATGGGATGGTCCTCTGCCACAAAGCTGGATAACAGGACAGCTAAACCTTCAGAAAAGAATCATCGCAAGGGAGCGGTCGCTTGGAATGAAGCCGGTTTTACCAGCCTTCGCCGGTCACGTACCCGAAGTACTGAAATCAAAGTTTCCGGATGCAAAAATTACTTCCTTAGGTGAGTGGGGCGGGTTTCCGGAAAAATATCACAGCAGCTTTCTGGATCCCCTTGATCCGTTATTTAAAAAGATTCAGCGACTTTTTCTACAGGAGCAAACCCGGTTATTTGGCACCGATCATATTTATGGAGCAGATCCTTTTAATGAGGTTACACCTCCCAGTTGGGAACCTTCTTATCTGGCTACTGTATCCAGGAGTATCTATCATTCGATGAGTGAGGTTGATTCATCGGCTAAATGGCTTCAGATGGGGTGGATATTTTATTATAACCGTAAAAACTGGACGGACCTACGGATAGATTCTTTTCTGACTGCTCTACCAAAAGGTAAGATGATATTGTTGGATTATTTTGGGGAGAAAAAGGAAGTATGGAAACAAACGGATGGTTTCTATGGCCAACCTTATATATGGTGCTATCTTGGGAATTTTGGCGGTAACACTGTGCTGGCAGGTAACCTGGCGGAAGCAGAATCCAGAATGGATGATGCTTTTAAAAATGGAGGGTCTAATTTATCTGGAGCCGGCTGTACCCTTGAGGGATTGGATATGAATCCCCTGATGTATGAATATGTGCTTGAAAAAGTGTGGAATGATACACTGACTGATGTAAATCAATGGATCAGAGATTGGGCCATAAGACGATGCGGGGAGACTGATAAAAATGTTGAAAAAGCATGGGAACTATTATTGAGCAAAGTATATATTTCCCCTGCTGACAATCATTCTTCACTGATCACTACCCGACCCACTTTAAAAAAGAAAGCACGGTGGTTTTCTGATATCAATTACAATAACTCAGATCTGCTGGAAGCCTGGAGGTTAATGTTAACTTCCGGTAGCCGGAAGCGTTCAACGTATCGTTTTGACATAGTTAATATAGGGCGGCAGTTTTTAGAAAATTATTTTATCGGTTTAAAAGCAGAATTGATTACTGATTATAATCATAAAGATTGGCGGGCGCTTATTTC
>Ga0157371_10004156_pt1 | contig 12757 bp, 15 predicted proteins | sample C45metaG_FD_113462 | JGI IMG/M metagenome (GOLD analysis project Ga0157371, IMG submission 113462) | Corn rhizosphere microbial communities from Kellogg Biological Station, Michigan, USA - C4-5 metaG | ecosystem: Host-associated > Plants > Roots > Rhizosphere > Soil | place: USA: Michigan... | reverse complement strand
GGAATTGTTCTAAACTGAAAAACAAACTATATAACTCCACATTACCGATCAGGAGATCAGCATGCGTTTGACCAAACAGACCAACTATGCAGTCCGCATGTTGATGTATTGCGCCGCCAATGATGGCAATCTGAGCCGCATCCCTGAAATCGCCAAGGCTTACGGCGTGTCGGAGCTTTTCCTCTTCAAGATTCTTCAGCCGCTGACGAAGGCTGGCCTCGTTGAAACCGTCCGCGGCCGTAATGGCGGCGTCAAGCTCGGCAGAGCGGCCGACAAGATCAGCCTGTTCGACGTGGTCAAAGTCACAGAAGACAGCTTTGCCATGGCGGAATGTTTCGAGGACGGCGCTGTCGAATGTCCACTTGTCGATAGCTGTGGCCTCAACTCCGCGCTGCGCAAGGCGTTGAATGCGTTCTTCGACGTCCTGACCGAATATTCGATCGACGACCTCGTCAAGGCTCGCCCGCAGATCAACTTCCTTCTCGGTCTCGATCAACTGGCGCCCCGCGTGCATCCGACGCCGGTCGCCGCGGCCTGATCACCGTTTCGAAACGTTTCCAAAAGCCCGCCCGCAAGATTGCCGGCGGGCTTTTCTTTTGGAAGAGCTTGATTTCGGCGGCGATGACGGCGCAAGTGGGCGTCTCCTGTTTGCGTTTTGATTCTCACTGGTGCCATGATCTCCACATCCGAGCTTTCTCGCCTTGCCTTGACCGTCTTCATCGGCAGTCTTGGCGCGCTGTTCGGCGTGTTGGTGGGCCTTCCGGCACCCTTTCTCTGCGGCCCGGCCCTCGCTGTCACCGGCGCAAGTCTTCTCGGCCTGACGCTCTCGGTGCCAAAGAACCTACGCAGCGCCACTTTCGTCATCGTCGGCGTATCGATGGGAACCAACATCACCCCGAACGTCTTTGAAGCGGCCAAAACCTGGCCCTTGAGCTTTGTTGCTGTGCTGTTGACGGTGGTGGTGCTTCTTTATGCAGCCTATTGGATCCTGCGCTTCATCTTCCGCTATGACCACACGACGGCAATGCTCGGTGCGTCCCCCGGCCACCTCAGCTACATCATCAGCCTGACGGCAGAGACCAAGAGCGATCTCGCAACTGTCAGCGTGATCCAGAGTGTGCGCGTTCTGGCACTGACGCTCACCGTGCCGCTGATCGTCAAATATCTCGATCTCGTCAGTGTTGAACCCTCCATCCTGCCGCCACCCATGCCAGCGCTGGAACTCGGATTGACCCTGCTTGCTTCGCTCGCCGTCGGTCTTGTCTTCATGCGCTGGCGCTTTCCGGCGGCACTGCTTCTCGGTGGTGTCGCCGTTTCCATCGGCTCACACGTCACGGGCTTCTCCAGTGGCGGCGTGCCGGACTGGCTTGCCATCCCCACCTATATCGTCCTTGGAAGCCTGATCGGCACGCGCTTCTCGCGCTCCTCGTTGAAGGATATGAGTAAGGCATTCTTGGCTGGTGCCGTCGTTACGGTCGCGGTCGTCGTCCTTGCCTGCTCGATTGCCGTCCTCGTTTCCAGTCTGACGGGTGTTCCGCTCAACGCCGTGATGATCGCTTTTGCGCCCGGTGGGCTCGAGACGATGGCAGCCATGGCGGTGATGATGCATGCGGATACGGCCTATGTCGGCTCACATCATGTGCTGCGCCTCCTGTTCCTGTCGGTGCTCATGCCTTTCGTGATCGGTAAACAGGCGCGCGGGCGTTGAGCGTGCGACACGAAACTGCGGATTTTCCAGTGCCCGCATTTTTCGCTGCAACTTTTTTGCCGCCTGCCTCGTTACTTCGTGCTGAACCTGGGACAGTCGCTCATTCGTATTGGTCAGAAAGACGAGGCATTGTCCTGCCCGCGTAACCGTTCCGAGTGGAGATTGCCCATGAACCGTCTGATGAAGCTGGCCGGCGCTGGATTTGCGCTTGCTCTTTATGCCTCCATTGCCCAAGCGCAGGTCGTCGTCTCATCCAAGATCGACACTGAAGGCAGCGTTCTCGGCAACATCATCCAGTCGGTTTTGAACGTCAACAATATTGCCACCACCGACCGCATCCAGCTGGGCGCCACACCTGTGGTGCGCAAGGCGATTATCGCAGGCGAAATCGATATCTACCCGGAATATACCGGCAACGCCGCCTTCTTCTTCGAAAAGGCAGATGATCCTCTCTGGAAGGATGCCGCCAAGGCCTATGAAGAAGCCAAGACGCTGGATTACGACGCCAACAAGATCGTCTGGTTGTCGCCTTCTCCGGCCAACAACACCTGGGGTATCGCGGTTCGCAAGGATGTGGCGGAGAAGAACAATCTCAAGACACTGAGCGATCTCGGCAAATATGTTGCCGGCGGCGGCCAGATCGTCCTTGCTGCATCTTCTGAATTCGTCAACTCGGCGGCAGCTTTACCCGCCTTCCAGAAGACCTATGGATTCACGCTGAAGCCGGAGCAGTTGATCACGCTTTCGGGCGGCGATACGGCAGCGACGATTGCCGCGGCCGCCAACCAGACCAACAATGCCAACGCTGCCATGGTCTATGGCACCGATGGCGGCATTGCGCCGTCCGGGCTCGTCGTTCTCACGGATGACAAGAATGTGCAGCCGGTCTATCAGCCTGCACCCATCATCCGCGAAGAAGTGCTGAAGAAGCATCCTGACATCGAAAAGGTCCTGAAGCCGGTCTTCGAAAAGCTCGATCTTACGACACTGCAGGAGCTGAATGGCCGTGTGCAGGTGGGCGGGGAGCAGGCAAAGGCCGTTGCGCTCGATTTTCTCACCAAGAACGGCTTCGTGAAGTAAGAGGTGTCGTTGCAGAGCGAGAGCGCCATTTCAAAGTCGCAGACTGTCACACGACATGTAGACAAGGTCGGCGTGCTGATCTGCGGCCTGCTCCTCTATGCTGCACTCGTTCCGCCCTTCGTCAGCTTCCGCGCAAACCGTATCGTGCAGGGAGAGGGGCGCTTTCTGCTGGACAGCATGCCGACCTCTGTCGGTTACGGCTTGATCGGCATCATCATTTTGGCCGCGGCGGTGGCGCTGTTCGTCGCCAACACGAAGGTCCGTTTGGCGACGGCCTTTGCGGCACTGGTCGCGCTGGCCGTTGCGGTCGGCCTTTCGGCGTCGTCTCTCATTCCGCCTGAAAACACCTATGCCCGCGTGTCGGCGGCCAGTGGTTTCTGGCTTTTGCTCGCCGGATTGGTGGTCCTGGCGACGGATGCGATCGCAAGGCTTAATCCAAAGCCTCTGACACGTCTCATCCTTCTGGCTGTGTCACTGCTTCTCCTCAGCGCCTTCCTGCTCTCTGGCCTGTGGAAGGATCTCTCGATCATGAAGGAGTATCAGAGCCGCTCCGATATCTTCTGGACGGAAGCGCAGCGCCACCTTCAACTGGCCTTGGGCTCCGTCTTCGCGGCCATGCTGGCAGGCATTCCTTTGGGAGTGCTCTGTTTCAAGGTGGAGCGCATCCGCGTCGCCATGCTGAACAGTCTCAACATCATCCAGACGATCCCGTCCATCGCGCTCTTCGGCCTCCTGATTGCGCCGCTGGGCTGGATCGGCACCCATGTCCCGGGCGCCTCGCAGATCGGTATCCGCGGTATCGGCGCCGCGCCGGCCTTCGTTGCGCTGTTTCTTTATTCCCTGCTGCCGATCGTTTCCAATACGGTTGTCGGGCTCGCTGGCGTTTCGCCTGCCGTATGTGATGCGGCGCGTGGTATCGGCATGACAGGCCGACAAAGCCTGTTCAAGGTCGAGTTCCCACTGGCGCTCCCCATCATCTTGACCGGCATCCGCATCGTGATGGTGCAGAACATCGGGCTCGCGACGATTGCGGCGCTCATCGGTGGCGGGGGCTTCGGCGTCTTTGTCTTCCAGGGGATTGGCCAAACGGCCATGGACCTCGTTCTTCTCGGAACCATCCCGACCGTCATCCTGGGATTTGCCGCAGCAATTCTGCTGGATGCGCTGATCGACAGCAAGCTCCTGTCACGAGGAAAAGCCACATGATCGAAATCGAAGGCCTCACCAAACGATATGGCGAAGCGACGGTGGTCGATAATGTGAGCCTCGCTGTCCAACCCCAAAGCGTTACCGTCATCGTCGGCACATCCGGCTCGGGCAAGACGACGCTTCTGCGCATGATCAATCGTCTTGTGGAACCGACATCAGGCGTCATTCGTATCGATGGGCGCAACGTTCTCGATCTGCCGGGCTTCGAACTGCGTCGCAGCATCGGTTATGCCATCCAGGGGCATGGGCTTTTTCCGCATCGGACAGTGGCACAGAACATTGCGACCGTGCCGGAACTGCTGGGCTGGGATCGGCAGCGGGTCTCGGCGAAAGTCCACGAACTGCTTACCCTTTTTCAACTTGACCCAAAGCTTTATGCTGACCGTTTCCCAAGTGAACTCTCGGGCGGTCAGCAGCAGCGCGTTGGAGTAGCGCGCGCGCTGGCAGCAGAGCCGAACATTCTTTTGATGGACGAGCCCTTCGGCGCGCTCGACCCGATCATTCGCGCCAAGGCGCAGGAAGATCTCCTGGCGATCCAGAAGAAACTCGGTGTCACCATCGTGCTGGTCACCCACGATATGGATGAGGCCTTCTTCCTGGCGGATCGTATTGCCGTCATGGATGAGGGAAAGGTCGTGCAATACGGACCACCGGCGGAGCTCGTCCTCAACCCGGCAACGCCTTTCGTCAGAACGCTGATCGGCGAACGGGAAAGGCCTTTACGGCTTCTTTCCGTAGCAACCGTCTCCGAGATCGTCGAACCCGGAGAGGCGGAAGGCGAGCCGCTCACCGGCAGCCTCAGCCAACGTGATGCACTGTCCGCCATGCTCTGGGCGGGACGAGACAGTCTCCCGGTTGTCGGTACCAACGGGCAGAAGATCGGCCGCATCCGGCGCGAAACTCTGCTGCAGCAAGCTGCGGGCCGGTCATGACGCGCGCGCACCCAAAGGCGCTGCTCGGACCTCTGCTCTTGTTGGGGCTCGCGCTGATGCTCGTCGTCTTTTTGGCGACACCAGGCGCTTTCGCCCCGATCTTCTCACCGCTTGTCCAGACCAACGCACCGGCTATCTACCAGCAGGCCAATCTTCTCTCCCTGACGCTGTCCCATCTGGCAATTGTCGGGTTGGCGACGGCTGCTGCCACACTGGTGGCCGCGACACTTGCCATTCTGGTCAGCCGTCCGTTTGGTCGTGAATTCCTGCCTCTGTCGCGCAGCATCGTCAATATCGGCCAGACATTTCCGCCGGTTGCCGTGCTTGCACTTGCGGTGCCGATCATGGGGTTCGGTCAGAAGCCAACACTGGTGGCGCTGTTTCTCTATGCCCTACTTCCCGTCTTCGAAAACACCCTTACGGGCCTGACGACAGTTCCGGCATCAATCACTGAAGCAGCCCGCGGTGCTGGCATGACCGGCTGGCAAAGGCTGTGGAAGATCGATATCCCGCTTGCAATGCCTGCGATCCTCGCCGGCATTCGCCTATCCGCCGTCATCAGTCTCTCAACTGCGACGATCGGCTCGACCGTGGCAGCACGCACGCTGGGCGAAGTCATCATTGCCGGTCTGCAATCCAACAATCTTGCCTTCATCCTGCAGGGCGGTTTGATCGTGGCGGCACTTGCCGTTTTGATCCACAGTGTGTTTTCGATGCTGGAAGCCAAGGCCGCACATCGTGCCGGTCGATAGCGCATTTTGTCTAGACAAATTATTTCCCTTATGAATTAATGCCCCCTAAAGAAGCGGAGAAAATCGCCGCTCAAAAATAAAGCAACAGGGGATCGATCATGAGAAAGACACTGGGTTTCACCCTTTTCGCCGCCGCACTCTTTGCCACCGCGGCCCATGCTGAAACGTCCGTCACCATCGGCATGTCCGGCTGGACGGGATTTGCGCCGCTGACGCTCGCCAAGGAAACGGGTATTTTCGAAAAGAACGGCCTCAAGGTCGATATCAAGAAAATCCCGCAGGCAAGCCGCCATCTGGCGCTGGCGTCTGGTGACATCCAATGCGCGGCAACCACCGTCGAAACCTGGGTGGCATGGAATGCCAATGGCGTGAAATCCACGCAGATTTTCCAGATGGACAAGTCGCATGGCGCGGATGGCATTGCGGTTCGTAAGGACATCGCCAAGATTTCTGACCTGAAGGGCAAAACCATCGCCGCATCGGCCCCTGGCACCTCGCCATACTTCTTCCTTGCCTGGATCCTCAAGGAAAACGGCCTGACGCTGAAGGACGTGAAGGTCGTGAACCTGGAGCCCGGCCCGGCAGCACAGGCCTTTGTCGCCGGCCAGAACGATGCCGCCATGACCTATGAGCCCTATCTCTCGACGGTTCGTGCCGCACCCGACAGGGGCAAGATCATCGCCACCACGCTGGATTATCCGGCCGTCATGGACACCTTCGGCTGCACGCCGGAATTCCTGAAAGCCCATCCGGAGGCGGCAAAGGCATTGGCGACAAGCTATTTCGAAGCGCTCGATGCCATCAAGGCCGATCCTGAAAAGGCTTACGCCACGATGGGCGCGGATGTGAAGCAGTCGGGCGAGGCCTTCGGCAACTCCGCAAAGTTCCTCGAATGGCAGGACAAGGCAGCCAACCAGACGTTCTTCGAAGGCGAGTTCAAGACCTTCTCGGAGAAGGCTGCCGATCTGCTTCTCGAAATCGGCGTCATCAAGTCGAAGCCCGATCTTTCGACGCTCGCCGATACCTCCTTCATCAAGTAATCGGCCATTACGTAATCACATCGGGCGCGGCTTGCCGCCGCGCCCCGCCTCATGACTGTCGGGATCGACATGCAGCCATTACAGCCTATCAGACACAGCACGCGGATTGCGCTCGGCATCCTGTTCTTCGTGCTGTTCTTCCTCGCCTGGGGCATCGCGACACTGGGTGGGTTTGTTTCGCCAACCTTCCTCGCAGACCCCATCACCATGCTGAATGACGGGATCTATCTCATCACCGCGCAAGGCTTTGCCTATGATATCGGCATGACCATCTGGCGCGTGGTGGGCGGCTTCGTCTTGGCTTCGATCATCGCCGTACCACTCGGCATCGCCATGGGTGCTTACAAACCGATTGAAGCCTTGCTTGAGCCTTTTGTCTCCTTTGCCCGTTATCTTCCCGCTTCGGCTTTCGTACCGCTGCTGATCCTGTGGGCCGGCATCGGCGAAATGCAAAAGCTGCTGGTGATTTTCATCGGCGCAGTGTTCCAGATCATCCTCATGGTGGCCGTCGCCGTTGCCGCAACGAGGCGTGATCTCGTCGAGGCTGCCTATACGCTCGGCGCCAAGGACCGCGGCGTTGTGCGCCGGGTTCTCATTCCAGCCAATGCGCCGGATATTGCCGAGATTCTGCGGCTCGTTCTCGGCTGGGCCTGGACCTACGTTATCGTCGCGGAATTGATCGGCGCGTCGTCCGGCATCGGCTATATGATCATCAACAGCCAGGCGCTGATGGCGACGGGCCAGATCATTTTCGGCATCATCGTCATCGGTGTCATCGGCCTCATCTCGGACTTTGCCTTCAAGTCTCTCAATCGCAAACTGTTCGCCTGGAGGCTTGCCTGATGAATGAACTCGTCATCCAGGGCGTCAGCCGCACCTTTCCGGGCGTTCGTGGCGGCACGCCGACACTTGCCCTGCAACCGACGGATCTCGAAATTCCCAGGAATGATTTCGTCACCATCCTCGGGCCATCCGGCTGCGGAAAGTCGACGCTGCTTCGTATCATCGCCGGCCTCGATCGCCCGACCACCGGCAAGGTTCTGCTGGCTGGCCAGGAGGTGAAGGGACCGGGTGCCGATCGCGGTATGGTCTTCCAGTCCTACACGCTGTTTCCCTGGCTCACGATCCGTGAGAACGTAGCCTTTGGCCTGCGCGAACGTGGGGTGGCGGAGAAGGAAAAGCGGGAGATCGTCGATAGCTACATCGACAAGGTGGGCTTGAGAGGCTTCGAGAACCACTGGCCGAAACAACTGTCCGGCGGCATGCAGCAGAGAACGGCGATTGCCAGAGCGCTGGCCAATGGTCCGCGCATTCTGCTGCTCGATGAACCCTTCGGCGCGCTGGACAACCAGACGCGCGGCCTCATGCAGGAACTGCTGCTGGGCATCTGGGAGCGGGAGCAGAAGACGGTGATCTTCGTGACGCATGATATCGAGGAAGCGGTCTTCATGGCCAACCGTGTGGTCACGATGTCGGCGCGTCCCGGTCGCATCAAGTCGATCACCCCGGTCGATCTTCCGCATCCGCGTCATTACACCGTCAAGGCAAGCCCTGAATTCTCGGAACTGCGTGCGCGGCTGACAGAGGAAATCCGCGGTGAGGCTATTGTGGCAGCCACCCATGGCTAAGCCGTGGCGACGGTGATATCAGGCGGGCTGTTAAAGCACTGTGCGTCCTGTTGGACGCACAAGGGACGCTTTATCTTTTTGAATATACGCATCGTGCTTTTCCGAAAATCGATGCCGATTTTTGAGCCGATGCCGTAAACGGAACGAAAACCATGGCTGAAGCGGCGGCACCGCAGGAAAGGTCCTTACACGAACGCATCATGAGCGACGTGGAAGGCCGGATTCTGTCGGGCGAATGGCCCCCCGGCTATCGTATTCCCTTCGAGCACGAGCTGACGAAGGAATATGACTGTTCCCGCATGACGGTGAACAAGGCGCTGACCGAACTGGTCAAAAAGGGCCTGATCGAGCGCCGCCGTCGCTCCGGCAGCTTCGTTACACGGCCGCACGCCCAATCCGCCGTTCTGGAAATCCACGATATCCAGCGAGAAGTTCAGCAGATGGGCCTGACCTATGGCTATCGTCTTGATCATCGTGAGTTGCGCAAGGCGACGGCACAGGATCGCGCCGCGCTGGAGGTGAAGGCGGGGGCCAGTATTCTCTCGCTTACCTGCCGGCACTTCACCGGCGACATCACGTTTTGTCTTGAGGATCGCATCGTCAACGTGTCCGCCGTGCCTGAGGCAAAAGATGCGGATTTCTCCTCGGTCGGTCCAGGGTCATGGCTTTTGCAGATGGTCCCCTGGAGTGCTGCCGAGCACCGCATCCGCGCCATCTCCGCCGACCGCCGGATCGCCGATGCGCTGGCCATTCCTGTTGGTACCGCTTGCCTCGTCGTTGAGAGACGGACTTGGCATGGTCAAGTCTATGTTACCCATGTCACGGTGACCTATCCAGGCGAGCGTCATGAGCTCGTGGCGCAATTCCTTCCGATGCAACAGCAGTGATGGTGCACGAGCGGAGGCGCAGAAACATCGCCTCATCACGCATGTTTTTGTAAAAGATGAGTTTACAGCTCCGGTTTCCGCAATGTATTAGTGGCTAATCTTACTCCACTTATAGCGGAGCGGGCTTGCATGTCCGCTACCCTGGTGCGGGTGAGGGCTATGCCGATGCGTCTGGTCGTCGTGCAGTACAGAAAACCCGGGACCATCTGATGACCTCCATACTCTCGATTTCTTCGTCCAATCCTGTCGTGGCATCCTGGACGCGCTGCCGACCTGTGGCGCTCGCCGTGACCGTCTTGATCTGCGCCTCCTCCGTGCAGGCGGTTGCCCAGACGGCGGCACCCTCAGAGAACATGCCTGCTACTACTCAGACAGAGCAGGTTCCTTCGCCGGCTACGAATTCCGGCCCATCCGCCCCTACTCAGCCCTCGCAGACGCAACAGCTGCCGCAAGCCGTACCACAGAATCAGCAAGCGCCTGCAGCGACTGCTCCGACCACGGAAGCTCCGGCTCAACCGTCAGGCGCACAGGCACCTGCATCAGCAGAGCCACCCGCAGCACAGCCAACGCCATCTGGCGAGGCTCCTTCTGCGGTGGAGGTCAGTGCCGATGAACGGTCCGATATTCCGCACAACCTGTCTCCCTGGGGCATGTTCATGGCGGCCGATTGGGTCGTCAAAAGCGTCATGATCGGCCTTGCTCTGGCCTCGCTCATCACCTGGACAGTCTGGCTGGCGAAATCGATCGAGCTTGCCGCCGCGCGCGTGCGGGCAGGCTCGACGCTGAAAATCGTTCACAAGGCGAAAACGCTGGCGGAAGCCACAGAGGCGGTCGAGAGCAAGGGCGGTCCCGCCGCCTTGATGTTGCGCATGGCCTCCTATGAGATGCAGCTTTCCGACGCTGTCGTGGCTCACACCGATGGTGGTGGCATCAAGGAACGCGTCTCCTCCATCCTGTCGCGTATCGAAACCCATGCGGGCCGCCGCATGTCGCGCGGCACAGGTGTGCTGGCCTCGATCGGCTCGGTATCACCCTTCGTTGGTCTCTTCGGCACGGTCTGGGGCATCATGAACGCCTTTATCGGCATTTCCGAATCGCAGACGACAAACCTTGCGATCGTGGCACCCGGCATCGCCGAAGCCTTGCTGGCAACGGCAATCGGTCTTGTGGCCGCCATTCCTGCGGTGGTGATCTACAACGTCTTTGCCCGTTCCATTACCGGCTATCGTCATCTGCTCGCTGATGTTGCCGCCGGCGTCGAGCGCCTGGTCAGCCGCGATCTCGATTTCCGCCGCATCCCCCCGGGCAGTGCCAGCAAGCCCCAGGTCTCGCTGGTAGGACGATAGATCATGGCAGGCGGTATTCGAGAAAGCCACGGGGACGACCTTCCCGAAAACCACGAGATCAACGTCACGCCGTTCATCGACGTGATGCTGGTGCTGCTCATCATCTTCATGGTGGCGGCACCGCTTGCGACCGTGGATGTCAATGTCGACCTTCCGGCTTCGACAGCAAAACCGGCCGAGCGCCCCGATGAGCCGCTGTATCTGACGGTAAAGGACGACCTCTCGCTCAATATCGGCAATGATGCGGTGGCGCGTGAAGCCCTTGCTTCCAGCCTGGATGCCAAGACAGGCGGCAAGAAGGACACGCGCATCTTCCTGCGTGCCGACAAGGCCGTCGACTATGGTCATTTCATGGAAATCATGAACCTCCTGCGTGATAGCGGCTATCTGAAGATCGCGCTTGTCGGGTTGGAAGGCACTGCAGGCTCGGCGCCAGCAGGTGCACCGGTTTCCAACTCCAGCCAGTCCAGCCCGCCTTCACTTGCCCCAAATGGAGGGACGCAGTGACGGACCCCGTCTACCCTCGTTCCAGACAATCCCGCTTGGGAGAGATCGCGCTCTGGTCCGTCGCGGCACTGGTGATGATCTCGGTGCATGCGGCAGGTGCGTATTATCTGATGCAGGAAAAGCCGGAAGAGCAGGGCGACAACGCGCCTCAGGCGGCAATCATGATCGAGCTTGCCGCCCTGCCTGAGGCCGTAAATACCGAAGAAACGGTCGAAGCCAATGACGAGGTCGAGACGGAAGAGGTTAAAAGCAACGTCACCCAGCCTGTCGAAGAACCGCCGCCCGTAGAACCGCCGCCGGAGCCGGTTCCAGAGCCTGTCGTTGAAGAGCCGCCAGTGGAGCCCGAGCCTACCCCTGAAGTGCCGCCAGAGGTGGTGCAGCAGCCTGTAGAGGAGCCCGCGCCGCCAGAACCGGTGCAGGAAGTCGATCCCATCGAACAGCAGCAGGTGGCGGAACTCGAAAATGTAGAGGTTCCGCTTCCCGTGCTTCGTCCTCCGCCTCCGCCACCAGCACAAAAGAAGGTGGAGAAGGAAAAAGAGCCCGAAAAGAAACGAGTGCAAAAGCCGACGCCGGCGCCACAGCAATCGCAGCGCCGCGATATCGCCAAGGCTGAGGCGACGCAGTCGGACAGAACGGCGGCGTCTCGCAACAGCGCGGGCTCTGCATCGTCTTCCGTCTCTCCGGCAGACTGGGCGTCGAAAGTTCAAAGCGCTGTTGCCCGACGTATCGTTCGCGGTGCGGGACGTTCAGGAATGACGGTGACGGTGTCCTTCGTCGTGCAAAACGACGGCTCGATTGGCAGGCTCAGCGTGGTCAAATCCACAGGCGATGAGGCCGTCGATGCCAAAATCAAATCGTCGATTGGCAGAGCCTCGGTCTCGACCCCGCCGCCGGGTGCGCAGACGTCCTTCGTCGTTCCCGTCCAGATCAGATAGCGGTCGCCTGCAAGGCGACCGTCTTGTATCTGCCGTCAATTCTCCACAGTGAATTGCACCACATCCGCCGGAAAGCGGCTGGTGCCGAACTGGATCGGCTGGCCGTCCATGTCGACATTCAAGGAATCGGAGACGAGAAGAATGGCCCCCGGCGACAATTCGAGATCGGCCAGATCGTCGGCCTCCGCATGCCGGGCAGACACGATGGTTGATGCCCGGACATAGTCTTCCACGCCCGATCGCTTCAGCGCCTCTGTAATTGAGCCCGTGTCCTCATAGTCAGTGGCGATGCCGCCGAAGCGCTCAGCCGGAAACCAGGATGTCGAGCGAGACACTGGCTTGTGATCGACCTTTCGCAGCAACTCCAGCCGGATCAGTGGCGTACCCGGCGCAACATTCAGCTTCTCGGCAAGAGCTGTCGTCGCTACCTCGAGGGAATGCGCCAAGAGCAGCCCTTCCATTTCCCGTGCCTGATCGCCAAGACCAGTGGTAAAACGCGTTCGCTTCGAGATCGGGAAATTCAGGCGATCCTTCCGGGTGATGAGTGTACCGCGGCCTTGCAGTGCCTGAACGATGCCTTCATCCGCAAGTGCTGCAATGGCGCCTCTGACGGTATGGCGATTGACGCCGAAGCGCTCCGCCAGCACCATCTCAGACGGTAACATGCCGGTGCCGTCATATTCGCCCGCAGCAATCGCCGTTCTGATCCGGTCGGCGATCTGGCGCCAAAGCG
>Ga0157371_10004154_pt1 | contig 12770 bp, 8 predicted proteins | sample C45metaG_FD_113462 | JGI IMG/M metagenome (GOLD analysis project Ga0157371, IMG submission 113462) | Corn rhizosphere microbial communities from Kellogg Biological Station, Michigan, USA - C4-5 metaG | ecosystem: Host-associated > Plants > Roots > Rhizosphere > Soil | place: USA: Michigan... | reverse complement strand
TAAACCCGATACTGACCCTGTATATCCAGCACAGCGATTTCTGGCCTCATGTCATAAGACTCCTGGCAAGCGGGTATGCGCGCAAATGAGATTGCACGAGCTTTGTGACAGGTAGGCATACGCCTGGAATTTGGAGGCCCATGTCGATCCGTACTGCAGGTCGACGGGTATTATTATTGGCGGGCAGTCTGCCGGTCTGAGGCGGAACCTGAGGGTTCTCTAACCGGCAAAAAGTTTCTTAGAAGTATGTTGTGACTCGTCAGTCACATTTCGGCTGACGACCTGATTCAAGCAGGGGAGACGGCATCACGCAAGTGCCTTTCGTAAATTGTTCGACAACTTCTGCTGAGCGGTAGGCTGCTTAGATCAATTGAATCTCTTCGGTGCGCAACGCGCGGTACTCGCCCGGTTTTAGCGCGTTGTCGAGCACCAGCGGGCCCATGCTTTCACGGTGCAGGCGCAGCACTTTGTTGTCGAAGTGCCCGAACATCCGCTTCACCTGATGGTAACGACCTTCGACGATGCTCAGTCGAGCGGACTTAGGGCCGAGCACGTCCAGCCCGGCCGGCTGCGTGGTCAGATCCTCGAAGGCGAAATACAGCCCCTCAGCGAATTTCAACGCATATTCCGGGCCGATCGCTTGCTCGGTCTCGACGTAGTAAATCTTGGGCAGCTTGGTCTGCGGCTGGGTCAGGCGTCGCGACCAACTGCCGTCATTGGTGATCAGCATCAGGCCGGTGGTGTTGAAATCCAGGCGACCGGCGATGTGCAGGTCATCCTTGTCCGGCTCCTGGATCAGGTCGAGGACTGTCGGGTGTTGCGGGTCGCGGGTGGCGCTGACACAGCCGGGCGGTTTGTGCAGCATGAAATAGCGTGCGGGCTTGCCGACTTGCAGCACATCCCCATCGACCTCGACGCGGCTGAACTCCAGCACTTGGGCATGTGGGTCGCTGACGATTTTTCCATCGATCCGCACGCGCTTTTCCACCAGCAACAGGCGGACCTGTTGACGGTTGAAACGCGGCAGATTGCTGAGGAAACGGTCAACGCGCATGACGAAGGATCAGTGGTAAAAGGGCGCGTATCTTACGTGATCGACCGAGAGGTTGCTTACAACTGCGCCTCGACCTCGGCACAGCGTGGGCACAGGCAGGATTTATTGCGCAGTTCTGCGGGCAACGCTTCAAGCACCGCAGGGTCGATGCTGACGCCAAAGCACCAGCACGTTTGATCGACGGTTCGCGGGTCAGCCAGGGTGCAGGCGTTGGAGGCGCCGCAGGCCGGGCACAGGTCAGGATTATTCATGTAGGACTGTATTCATAACTGGAGTGGGGCATTTCCACGCACGTTCGGTTGCGGCCGGATTGCTTGGCGCGGTACATCGCATGATCGGCCCGAGACAGCAGGGTGTGCAAGGTATCATCGACTTGCAAGGTGGTCAGGCCGATGCTGACTGTCAGCTGCAGTTCATTTCCGTTGTAGGCATAACGCTGCTGTTCGACGTGCTGGCGAATTTTCTCGGCGATCATCAGACCGGTCTCACCGTCGGTGTCCTTGAGCAGCACAATGAACTCTTCGCCACCCCAGCGACAGACAATGTCGGAGTGGCGCAGGCAACTCTCCAGGTCCCGGGCGAAGCCGATCAGCACCTGATCGCCGGCCAGGTGACCGTAGGTGTCGTTCAAGGCCTTGAAGTGATCCAGGTCCAGCAACAACGCCGTCAGCGGCTTGGGCTCGCGTTGGGCTTCGTGCATGGCTTGCGCGGCCAGCAGGTCGAAGCCGCGACGGTTCGGCAATTCGGTCAGGCTGTCGAGTGTCGCTTGCGCCTGGATCTTGCCCTGATAGCGCTTGATCACCCGGTTGAGCAGGGCCAGCACGATCAGCGTGACGAGCAGACAGATCAGCAGGTTGAGGTACAGCGACTGACGGATTTCATTAAGCGCGCCGTCTTCGCGTTTATCGACAAACAGGTACCAGTTCAATTCCGGAATGAACCGCACGTTGAGGAAATGTCCCTGTCCGTGGGCGGAATATTCGTAACTGCCGCTGTGGGGTTTGGGCAGTTGGCTGACCAGTTCCTTCATGTTGTCGAGTTCGTCGAGCTTCTGGCCAATGTGCGCGCCTTGTGGGCCGCCCTCGGCACCGGTGAGCACTAACCGTCCGAAGTTGTCGACGAAATACACGCTGCGCTGATAACGCTGCTGGTACTTGTCGATCAGCTTGATCACCGCATCGACCGTCAGGCCGACGCCCGCCGCGCCAATGAAGCGGTTGTTGTAGTCGTAGACCTTGTAGTTGATGAAGAAGGTCTGGTTGTCCTTGTTGGCAAGGTCCGGGTCGACATTGATCTCGTAGGGATCGGCCATGTCGCGTACGCGGAAATACCAGGCATCGCGCGGTTCAGTGGCTTTGACCTGCTTGAGTACGCCTTTGGCGTGGTAGTAGGTGAGGCTGGTGTTGGAGACGAAAAACGCGGTGTAGGCGCCGTAATGGGTCATGACCTCGTTGAGGTAGCGGGTCATTTTATCGGGGTCTTGCTCACCGTTTACCACCCAGTCACGCATGAAGGTGTCGCGGGACATCATCGAGGAAATCAGGATCGGTCTGACCAGGTCTTTCTGGATTTCCGAGTAGACCGTGTCGGAGGTCAGCGGCAGTTCTGTGTTGACGATGTTGTCGCGAATCGACGCTCGCGAGGCGTAGTAGCTGAGGAAGGACGTGGCCAGGAAACCTGCGCCCAGCAACGCGATGAGCGTGAGGACCAACGAGCGTTGTGAGTACAGCGGCGAGCGAAGCGGCATGACGTTTCCGTTGGCAGTAACCCGATGGCAGGCATTCTAATGGCACTGTCGGAAAATAACTGCTCCATGTTCAGCGCGAATGATCGTTCCCACGCCCCTGAGTGGATCGTTCCCACGCTCCGCGTGGGAATGCATCCTGTGACGCTCTGCGTCACGCTTGCGAAGGGACGCGGAGCGTCCCGGGCGGCATTCCCACGCAGACGGTTCGACGCCTCGACATGGGAACGATCATTTGGCGAGGTAAGCGCGCCATCCGCCGAGATGACTGATATTGACGGCCCCCTCCAACCCATACGCCTCACAGATAAACCCGCTCTCCCAGCGCCCATCCGCCAATTGCACTTTGCCCAACCCCAGCGGTGCCGGAATCCCGGTCAGGAACGAGCCCAGTTCACTGCTCGGCAACTCCCAAACCTCCACCGCAATGGCCACGCCGCCATCCTTCACCCGAACCATCCCCGGACGAAACGGCGGCCCGCCGGCCAATGCATACAGTTGATAGTCCGGTGAGCTTAATGTGGTCTCGATCAACCGAGCCCCGCGCCGCTTTAGTTGCCAGTTCAATGCCAGCCCGTCCAGATGCGCGCCGCACACCACCAGACGTGCGCGGTCGTTACGGGCGACCGTCATCGGTGCAGGCCCGGCCGAACCCCGCTGAAACGCATCCGCCATGCTCAACAGATATTGATCGGTAAACGCACGGCCAAACAGCGTCACGCCCCACGGCAAGCCATTGCCCATGAAGCCGCTCGGCACCGCAACGGCGGTGTAATCGAGCAGGTTCATGAAGTTGGTGTAGTAACCGAGCTCCGAATTGCGCAGGACTGGTTCGGCGTCCAGTTCCGCCAGCGTAACCGGGCGGCCGATGGTCGGCGTGACGACGCAGTCGAGTCCTTCCAGTGCCTTGTCGCACAGTGCCTTCAAGGCTTGCAGTCGATACTGGGCGCGGAAGGTCTGCACGCCCGTCACCGCCGGTGCCTTGGCCAGCACGGCGCGGATCACGGGCAATACGGCTTGCGGATTTTTCTCCATCAACTCGCCAGCCACGCTGTAACGCTCGGCCACCCACGGACCTTCATAAAGCAGGCGCGCAGCCTCAAGGAACGGTGACAGATCGAGCTCCACCGCCTCACCGCCCAGCGCCTTGAGCTGATCGATGGCATCACCGAACAGCAGTGGCCCTTCAGGGCAGCCGAAGAACTCGAGGTCCTGCGCACGGGGCACGCCGAAGCGGAAGGGGCGTGGTGCGCCGAACGCCGAGCCGTCATTCCACAGCGGATTGCGGCGGCTGTATTCATCCCGCGGGTCGAGGTGCGCGGTGAGCGCGAGCAACTGGCTGGCTTCCCGCGCCGTCGCGGTAAACGTCGTCACGCAATCGAGGGTGCGACAGGCCGGCACCACGCCCGCCGTTGAGATCAACCCTTTGGTCGCTTTAAGGCCGACCAGATTGTTGAGCGCCGCCGGGACTCGCCCGGACCCCGCCGTGTCCGTGCCCAGCGAAAAACTCGCCACGCCCAGCGCGACCGCCAGCGACGAGCCGGCGCTCGAGCCGCCCGATGGATACTCCGGCAACACACTGTTGCGGCACGCGCCATATGGCGAGCGGCTGCCGTTCAGCCCGGTGGCGAACTGGTCAAGATTGGTCTTGCCCAAAGGGATCGCACCCAGTGCCAGCAGTTGCTCGACGATGGTCGCCGAACGTTCCGGCACGTAAGTAAATTCAGGACACGCTGCGGTGGTCGGAATGCCCGCCAGGTCAATGTTGTCCTTGATCGCGAACGGCACGCCGTACAGCGGCAGACTGTCGAGCTCGCGGCCGTCGAGGGCCGCGAGGTACGGTTCCAGTTCTTCAACACTGAGCAAGTGGATGAACAGGTGATAGTCCGGGTTCAGCGCCGCGGCTTTGTCGCGCAGGCTCAGCAGCAGTTGCCGAGGCGTGGTGCTGCCGTCGCGGTAAGCGCTGCGCAGGGCGTCGAGTTGCAGATTGATGTTCATGGCTTGATCCTTTTCAAAATGGCTTCAGTCGAGTTCCAGCACCACGACGCGCTGTCCGGCGCGCACCGCCGAACCCGGTTGCACACGAATCTCGCGCACCACGCCGGCGAGGGGCGCGAGCAGCGGAATTTCCATCTTCATCGACTCCAGAATCACCAGCACATCGCCGGCCTCAACCCGGCTGCCGGCCTCTACCTGCACCTGCCAGAGATTGCCGGCGATGTGGCTGTCGACGCTCATTTCACCGCTGGCCAGCGGCGCGTCTTCGGTCACTTGCGCGATCAGTTCTTCACTGTCGAAATGCGCCTGGCCGCTGGCGATCCAGCGTTCGCGTTCAGCGTTGAACGCGCCTTGTTGCTGATCGCGGAAGGCGGCGATGGTCTCGGCTTCTTTCGCCAGGAAAGTCTGGTAGTCCGCCAGGTTCAACTGGCTGTGCTCGATGTTCAGATCGAAGCGCCCAAGGGGAAAATCGCGACGGATGCGCAGCAGCTCATCGGCACTGACCGGGTAGAAACGGATCTGGTCAAAAAAGCGTAGCAGCCACGGTTTGCCATCGAACGCCGCGACTTCGCGGTAGCGGTTCCACATCTGCAACGTACGGCCGACGAACTGATAACCGCCGGGGCCTTCCATGCCGTAGACGCACATGTAGGCGCCGCCGATGCCCACCGAGTTTTCGGCGGTCCAGGTGCGAGCCGGGTTGTACTTGGTGGTGACCAGCCGATGGCGCGGATCGAGCGGGGTGGCGACCGGCGCGCCGAGGTAAACGTCGCCCAGGCCCATCACCAGATAGCTGGCGTCGAACACCGTACGCTGCACTTCGTCGAGGTTCGGCAGGTCGTTGATGCGGCGGATGAACTCCAGGTTGCTCGGGCACCACGGCGCGTCCCTGCGCACGGTTGTCATGTATTTTTCGATTGCCAACTGGCAAGCCGGATCATCCCAGGACAGTGGCAAATGCACGATGCGCGACGGCACTTGCAGGTCTTTGGCGGCGCACACGGCGTCCCATTCTCCGGCGACGATGCCGAGCAGATCAGCGAGCGGCAGTTGCTCGGGTTGGTAGTGCACTTGCAGCGAGCGAATGCCGGGCGTGAGGTCGATGACGCCGTGCAGGTGTTTGCTTTCCAGCGCTTGCATCAGGGCGTGGGCGCGGAAGCGCAGGACCAGGTCCAGTTCAGCTGCGCCGATTTCCAACAGCAGGTGAGTGTCACCCGACAACCTGGCAACCAGCCGCGTATCCCCCTGACCGATATCCAACACCACAGGCGACACAACCCCCTGTGGGAGCTGGCCTGCCAGCGATGAAGCTGATGCGGTGTCTGGTCGGTCCCCATCGCTGGCAGGCCAGCTCCCACAAGGGGTATTCCATTTCAAGGCGAGGTTGCGCGCGGTCTTTAGATCGACCGGCAGGAATTGCACTTTGTCCCCAGCCTTCAGTTGCCCTAACTGCCAAAGGTCCGCCTCGATCACCGTCACCGGGCACACGAAACCGCCCAGGCTTGGGCCATCCGGCCCCAGGATTACCGGCATGTCCCCGGTGAAATCCACCGCGCCAATGGCATACGGATTGTCATGGATGTTCGACGGATGCAGCCCGGCCTCACCACCGTCGGCACGCACCCATTCAGGCTTGGGCCCGATCAAGCGCACACCGGTGCGGCTGGAATTGAAATGCACTTCCCACTGGGTCGCGAAAAACGTGCCGATGTAGTTTTCGGTGAAGTATTCCGGCGCGCCATGGGGACCGTAGATCACCCGGATCTGCCGCACGGCAGGTAACTCGGTGATGTGTTGCAGTTGCTGACCGACACCACGGTCAATCAACGCAGGCACGTGCAACACGTCACCCGCGCGCAGCGCACGACCGCCGTGCCCGCCAAACTGTCCCAGCGTGAACGTGCTTTTGCTCCCCAGATAATCCGGCACTTGCAGGCCACCGCGCAGGCACAAGTAGCTGCGTGCGCCGGCACCGGCAATCGTGCCGAGGCTCAATGTGGCACCAGCCGGAATCAGCAACGCCGTGTTCATCTCGACGGCTTCACCGTTCAACGTCAGTGGAATCACCGCGCCGGTCACTGCCACCACCGCATCGCAATTGAAGCGCAGCAGCGGCCCGCTCATGGTGATTTCAAGCGCGGCGGCGCCTTCGTCGTTGCCCAGCAAAAGGTTGCCCAGGCGTAGCGCGCGACTGTCCATCGGTCCCGACGGCGGCACGCCCACCGCCCAGTAGCCGAGACGGCCGGGATAGTCCTGGACGCTGGTCTGGGTGCCGGCGCTGAGCACTTCAAAGGTGTTGGCCTGATACACCAGGCCTTCGAGGCAACGGGTCCACGGCTGACCGCTGGCGAACGGCACATCCTGCAGAATCTGCCGCAGGTAATCGCGGTTGGTTTCCACGCCATAGAGCAGGCTGTCACCCAACGCCTGATGCAAATCGGCGCGGGCTTCTTCACGGGTCGGGGCCCAGCTGATGACCTTGGCGATCATCGGATCGAAGTACGGTGGAATCTCGCAACCGGCCTCGACCCAGGTGTCGATGCGCAGCTGTTTGCCGTCGGCGGCCGGGAAATTCACAGCGGTCAGCAAACCCGGGCTCGGCTGAAAATCCCGGCCCGGGTCTTCGGCGTAAAGCCGTGCCTGAATCGCATGACCGTCGGCCTTCAAGCCCCGGCTCAACTCGCTCAATGGCGGCAAGTCACCGGCCGCCAGTTCCACCATCCAGCGCACCAGGTCCACGCCCCACACTTGCTCGGTGACACCGTGTTCCACTTGCAGGCGGGTGTTCACTTCCAGGAAATAGAAACGCTGGTCTTCGCTGTCGAAGACAAATTCCACGGTGCCGGCGCTGCGGTAGTTCACCGCTTTCGCCAGTTTGATCGCCGCCGCACACAACTCATCGGCCATCCCCTCAGGCAGGTTCGGCGCCGGGGTTTCTTCGAGGACTTTCTGGTTGCGTCGTTGCACCGAGCAGTCGCGCACGCCGAGGGCAATCACTTCGCCGCGACCGTCGCCGAACACCTGGACTTCAAGGTGCCGGGCGCGCTGGATGTATTTCTCGATGAACACACCGGCGTCGCTGAAATTGTTCTGGCCGAGGCGCTTCACCGCTTCAAAGGATTCGCTCAACTCGGCTGCGCTGCGGCACACGCGCATGCCGATGCCGCCACCGCCGGCGGTGCTCTTGAGCATCACCGGGTAGCCGAGCTGTTCGCCGGCGATCAAGGCCGCGTCGAGGCTGTCGAGCAGCTCGGTGCCTTCGAGCATCGGCACGCCGTGTTGTTTGGCCAGGGCGCGGGCGGTGTGCTTGAGGCCGAACACCCGCATCTGCTCCGGGGTTGGGCCGATGAAGGCGATGCCAGCCGCTTCGCAGGCTTCGGCGAATGCGGCGTTTTCCGAGAGGAAGCCGTAGCCGGGGTGGATCGCCGTGGCGCCGGTAGAGGCGGCGACGGCAAGAATTTTATCGACCGCCAGGTAGGTGCCGGCGGCGGCGCCTTCACCGAGGCTGTGGGCTTCGTCGGCTTGCAGGATGTGCAAGCTGGCAGCATCGGCTTCGGAGTAAACGGCGACGCCCTTGACCTGCAATTCGCGCAGCGTGCGCAGGATGCGGCAGGTGATGGCGCCACGGTTGGCAATCAGGACTTTTTCGAACATGGCATAACCCCTGAAGGGGATGCGGGCCGTCCCGCAGTTTTTCGATGAGCGCCGGGGTCGTCCCCGACGGCAGAATCAATTCTCTTCAGATCACCACCGCTCCCACAGTGGGATTAGTGGTGTACTTGAGTTTTGAGGCACTGGCCCGAACGCGCCTGGCACAACGCAAACAACCACCGCCGCAACTGCGCCATTTTCAGTTCCATACCAGCAACTCCGCAGGGGTCGGGTTGTAGGCGTTGCACGGGTTGTTCAGTTGTGGGCAGTTGGAAATCAGCACGATCACGTCCATCTCGGCCCGCAGGTCGACGTATTTGCCCGGCGCCGAAATGCCGTCTTCAAACGTCAGCCCGCCGTCAGCCGTGACCGGTACGTTCATGAAGAAATTGATGTTTGGTCCGATGTCGCCCTTGCCCAGTCGTCCGTCGTGGACACAGGCGCGCAGGTAGTTGTCGCGGCAGCTGTGCATGTAGCGTTTTTCCAGTGCGTAACGCACGGTGTTGCTCTCCTGCGCGCAGGCGCCGCCAAGGGTGTCGTGACGGCCGCAGGTATCGGCGACGATGGTCAGCATCGGTTTGCCGAGGTTGGAATACAGCACGCTGCCAGTGCTCAAATAGACGCTGTTCTGCCGGCGCAAGGTGCGCTGCACATCGTAGCGTTCCTTCGGGTTGGCGACGCTGTAGAACAAGGTGTCGACGGCCTGGTTGCCTTCCAGATCGAGGATGCGCAGCGTCTGGCCAGCCTTGACTTCCATAAGCCAGGGTTCGCCAGCGGGGATGGTGGCGCGGTAGACCGCTGTTTCTGGATGCTTGTGCGTGGTAGCGATGGCGAGTGACATGGCAGCGATCCTCAGGCGAACAGACGGTTGGTGTTGATGAAGCCGCGCTCGTTTTCCAGGCGCGAGGTGCGGCAGTGTTCGGCGACGCTGGGGTCGGCGTTCATCCAGCTCAGCTTCAATGGTTTCGGTGCGTACTCCGGCGACGGGTCCATCGGGTGTTGCAGCGCGGTGAGCACCACCAGCGTGTCCATTGTCGCGTACAACTCGATGTAGTCGCCGGCCTTGGAGTTGCCTTCGACGAAGTGGAAACGTCCGGCTTCATCGACGTTGACGCGGCTGAACAAGTTGAGGGTCATCAGCAAATCCGACAGGCCCAGGCCCCACTTGCCCAGTTCCACCAACAGGTTGTCGGTGCCGTTGCGGAAGAAGCCGTTGCGCAGTTCCTGGTAGCGGCCGGCGCCATACTTTTCAGCCACTTCTTCGGCGCAGAGCACGCCGCCGAGGCTGTCGCTCCAGCCGCAGGTGTCGGCGGTGATGGCGGCCAGGACGCGGCCCATGTCCGAGTACAGGCAATGGCCGCTAGTGAGCTTGGCGGTGTGTTGGCATTTGAGGCTGTCGGGCAGGTTCAGGCGTTCGGTTTTTTCGTTGGCGTTGAGCAATGTCAGGCTGACGTTGGCGCCGCCGCGCAGGTCGGTCAGGCGCAGCAATTGGCCGCGTTTCAACACGAAGGAACGATGACCGCCGCCGGGGAGCATTTCTTCGGCGAAGGGTGGGAACAGTTGAGTCGAATCCGTCATTTCAAAATTCCTCTAAGCGATACGAAACGTGCCTGCCAGGGCTTGCGGCAGGGCGTCGACGGCGGCGCGATTGACGCGGCGGTCGCTGTTCAAAGGGATGTCGTAGGTGATGCGCGCGCCATAGGCGCCGGGGGCGTGCGGGTCGACGCGGACCTTGTCGAACACCAGCAGGCGCGTGCCAAGGCTGAAACCTTCGGACAGGTCATGGGTGACCATGAACACGGTCAGTTGCGTCTCGCGCCACAGCTCCAGCAGTAAGGCGTGCATGTCTTTGCGGATGCCCGGATCGAGGGCGCCGAACGGTTCGTCGAGCAGCAACACCCGGGGTTTCATGATCAGCGCCTGGGCGATGGCCAACCGTTGCTGCATACCGCCGGAGAGCTGCGCCGGGTATTTATCAAGCGAATGGCCGAGGCCGACTTTGTGCAGCAGCACCGAGGCCTGTTCCCGCGCTTCGCGTTTGGCGCTGCCGAACAAGCGTCCGAGCAGCGGTGAGCGTGGCAGTTCGAGGCCGAGGGCGACGTTGTCCAGCACCGTCAAATGCGGGAACACCGAGTAGCGCTGAAATACCACGCCACGGCTCGAATCCGGCTCGCCGGCCAAGGCGTGGCCGTCGAGCAGAATCTCACCGCGACTGGCGCGTTCCTGGCCGAGCAACAGCCGCAGGAAGGTCGACTTGCCGCAACCCGACGCGCCGACCAAGGTGCAGAATTCGCCTTCGTTGACGGTCAGGTTCAACCCTTCGAGCACTACCTGATCGGCATACTGCTGCCAAACGTTTTTGACTGTGATGAAGCTCATGCGCGGGCCCCCTCATACCAGGGAAAGGCGCGCTGGGTCAGGCGTTTCAGACCCCAATCCATCAGCCAGGCGAGCAGAGTGATCCAGACCACGTACGGCAGAATCACGTCCATCGCCAGGTAGCGGCGCACCAGGAAGATCCGATAGCCGAGGCCGTCGGTGGAGGCGATGGCTTCGGCGGCGATCAGGAACAACCACGCCGAGCCCAGCATCAACCGCAGCGAGATCAGCAGGCGCGGCAACAGCTGTGGCAGCACCACGCGCAGCATCAGCGTCCAGGTCGAGGCGCCGAGGGTCTGGGCCTTGATCAGCAACTCGACGGGAATTTCCCGGGCGCGCTGTTCCAGATCCCGCGCCAGGCACGGGGTGATGCCGATCACGATCAGCATCACTTTCGACAATTCTCCCAGCCCGAACACGATGAACAGAATCGGCAGGATCGCCAGCGGCGGCACCATCGACAGCACCGTCAGCAGTGGCGACAACGGTGCGCCAAACAGCGGCAAGGTGCCGGCGGCAATGCCCAGGCACAGCCCGGCCAGCGCGCTGATGCCGAGGCCGATGGCCAGGCGTCGCAGGCTGGATGCAGTGTCTTGCCACAGTACGTATTCACCGGTGCGGCTGTCGGCGGTGAACGCCAGGCGTTGGACCGCGTCGGTCATTTGCACGGCGCTCGGCAGCAGTTTGTCGTTGGGGTTGTCCGTCAGTCGCTCGGCCGAGCCCATGAAGTAGGCGAACAGCACCAGGGCGAACGGCAGGATCACCAACAGCAAGCGACTCGGGCGATCCGGGTGGCGATTGATCAGGCGCATGGCCAGTCCTCCTGATTACAGCTTGGCGTCGGCGGCCATCTGCACGTAGGTCGGGTCGAAGCGCAGCTTGAGGTTGCTCTTGTCGCCGCTGGTCACGCCATTGGCGAAGTCCATGCCCACCGCGCTGGTGTCTTTGGCGCCTTCACCGAGCAAGCCGTGCTGGAATGAGAACTCGGCCACCTTGCGCATGGTTTCCGGCAGTTGCTTGCTGGTGGAGAAGTCCAGGGCTTCCTTGGGCGTCGCGAACAATTTGGTGGTATCGAGTTGCGCCTGGAAACCGGCCAGGTCGGTGCCGGACGCTTTGGCCATGTGTTCGAGGGCAGTTTTGCTGGCGGCGTTTTTCTCGTTCATCAACGCGACCACTTCAAACCAGGCGCCGGTCAGCGCTTTGCCCAGGGCCGGGTTGTCTTTGAGGGTGGCGCTGTTGACCACCATCATGTCCATGATCTCGCCGGGAATCTGGCTGGAGTTGAACACTTCGGTCACCGCAGGCTTGGCCTTGATGTCCGAGAGCATCGGGTTCCAGGTGGTGACGGCTTTCACCTGATCGGTGTTGAAGGCGGCCGAGATGTCGGCGTCGGAGGTGTTGACCACTTTCAGGTCTTTCTCGGTGAGATCGACCGAATCCAGCGCGCGGGCCAGCAAATAGTGGGAAACCGACAGTTCGACCAGATTGACGTCCATGCCTTTGAGGTCGGTGACTTTCTTGCCATCGCCTTTGAGCACGATGCCGTCGTTGCCGTTGGAGAAGTCGCTGACGATCAGCGCGGTGCTATCGACGCCACCGGCGGCGGGAATGGTCAGTGCATCCATGTTGGTCATGGTGCAGCCGTCGAACTGGCCGGCGGTATATTGGTTGATGGATTCGACGTAGTCATTGAGCTGCACCACATCGATCTTGATGCCGTACTTTTTCGCCCATTTATCGACGATGCCTTGGCTGCCCGCGTATTCCCAGGGCATCCAGCCGGCGTAGATGGTCCAGCAAACGCTGAAGTGGTCTTTCTGTGCGGCTTGGGACGAGACGCTCACGAGGGCTGCGAAAGCAGCGGCGAGCAGGGCGGGTAAACGAAGCTTGAGCATGGGTGGTTCTCCAGTTGATCAAGGGCGGGCAGGAGTCAACGCGGCACCG
>Ga0157371_10004153_pt1 | contig 12771 bp, 15 predicted proteins | sample C45metaG_FD_113462 | JGI IMG/M metagenome (GOLD analysis project Ga0157371, IMG submission 113462) | Corn rhizosphere microbial communities from Kellogg Biological Station, Michigan, USA - C4-5 metaG | ecosystem: Host-associated > Plants > Roots > Rhizosphere > Soil | place: USA: Michigan... | reverse complement strand
TACATCGCGCATGCCGCGATTGCGGCGCTGGCGAAGGACGGGAAGATGACCGCGAAGGATGTGGCCCGGGCGATCAAGCAGTACAAGATTGATCCGGAGAAGGCTAACCCTGTTGGGGTTTGATTTCGTGATTGATTGATATGGAAGGGCGGCTGAAGGCCGCCCTTCCTTTTATAGTTTCTCGAGATATTGAACGCAAATTTTCGCCGATTCTGCCAATACGCTGAATGTGAATGTCGTTGCCGCAATGAGCGTCCTCAGCGCGAACTGGTTAGACGATCTGAAGTGCCTTAAATAGGCCGCGATGAACCACGATCTTGTTTTTGTAGTTCATCTGCGCGTCCTTATGTGTGTACTTGAATACAAAGTAGCTATGATTAAGTGCGGTTCCAATTACGCTGAATATGAAGAGAACTTGAAGGCAGAAGTTAATGTTGCTTCTGCTGGCATCCGGGTCGACCACGGACCGATACGCAAGCTCGAAGTCTGAATATGAGAAATTCCACTTCCCAACCTCTGTCATGGCATCAAAAATTTGCCTAATTGCGGGGAGGATGGCGAATATCTCGTCCCTCAATTCGTCCTTAAGGTAGGACGAGAAGGCCGTGTCTACGCTTTTTATAATGTCTGAGGTGATTCTCCTTTGGTGAGTGGCGATGGCTCTTGCCGCACACTCCTGCAAGTACTTAACAAAATCTCTGGGCCTCAGGTAAGTAGATCGCGCCATGTAGCTGAACGTATCCATCCTGTTTCGCTGGCGTGTCCCGTAGGGCATTGTCGGAGCACCGATGAACTTCGGCCAGATTTCCTCGAAAGGGAGGGGAGACGCAGCCGACGGATCCAGCGCGCGGGTGAGCCGAAATGCCACTACATCCCGGGCCTTCTGCTCGTCCCAGAACAAATCGATTTTAAAGTCGCTCCATTTATTCTTATCTGAGTCATCCATCAGTGAGTAGATGTCGTCTCGCAGAAAAACAATGGGGTTCACGCGAAAAATAGGTTGCTTAAACCGAGCCTTTACATCCTGTACGGCCTTAAAAAGGCTTGTCAGAAGAGCTGTATAGCTTTCAAACTTCGCAGACTCAGCGATCAGAGAGTAATCTTCATCTAGCTCATCGAATATCACGAAGTACCTTGAGTCGTCGATGTTCTGGTGAATGAAATCCTCAAGAATATCTACCCTTGTAATCCAGTTGGGCGTTTCATTCGTGGCACTTCCAGAGCCGCTAACCTTGAGGCTTATGGATAAGGCTGATATTTCAAAATCACTCGCTGTCCATTTTCCTATTCTTCGGTCTAAGGTCAATTCCGAAGTTCCAAATACCTTCTCAATGCTATCTCGGGCGGAGCGAGATATTGCTTGATTTCTAAGCATTATCTGACAGATGGTGCTGTAAATAAGGTATTTCCAAAGGGTTATATACTGATTTGGTTTTGCAAAGCTGTTGTTGTTTAGGTTGTACAAGTCGTTGAATGGGAAATTCTTAAAGGTGAGCTTCTCTGAGAACGTGTCATGATCCTGGATTCCGCCAATGTACTCAGAAATCGCAGTTTTACCGGATCCTTTTCTTCCGATGACGTACGCGCGCTTGCCGTCCTCAATAGATGCAACTTCGTTGACGTGGTAGAAGTATCTGTTGTTGTCTTCATTTCTCGCCTCAAGCTTCCATTCCGAAACTTCCAGCAAGACCTGTTCAGATACTAATGAGCTGTCCAATTTAAACTCAATATCATCATCTAGTTCGGATATTTCGCTGTTTTGCATTGTTCGTTCCTTGATCCTGCTTAGTCGAAATAGATTTTCGTGTTCGTAGGGGGGGGCAGAGCTGGCGCTTAATTCTTCTGCCATTCGGCAGTCATTATGATCTCATCCAATGCATCTCCAACGCCAAATTGTTTTTCCTTAACAATTTTCAACAAGTCCGAAAAGGTGTCGGAAGCCTCTTTGGTGCCAATTTCTCGCGCTGAGTAGCGAACAAACTGGATGTGCTCCCAGGATTCCGGATAGGCGTCGCCCTCAATTTGCGCGAGATCTTCAATTGTCTCTGCACCTGTATAAAGAAAAATAGCTAAATCGTCCTTGCTTTCAAGTATGGACCACTTGAATTTTCCGTTGTAAAGAAAGAAGAACTCATTGGGGGACACGCCAATGATCGATGTTCCAATTAGGTCTGGCCTAGAAACCATGGCGTTAACTGCTGCTACTATTTTCATCGCTTCATCTCGCTGGCAGACTTGACTGAATCCCCAAAATTTGCGTAATCCAAGTGCCTCACCATTTCCCTGAGTTTGCTTAGCATCGCGCGTTTTTGAGGCTCTGAAATAATTTTTCTTCCCGAGGCTGCATTTCTCATGCGAGAAGAAATGTCGCTCAGTTCCTCCCGGAGGAATGGGCTTCCGTCAATCTGTCCGCAAATTTCAAGGAACAGGCTCGATATTTCAATAGAACTTGCTTGTTCTGTTCCCTTTGTGCTCGCAAGAAGTTCAATCTTAATTCTCAGCTCAGACATGCTGTCTCTATGGGCAAAATTATTAAGAGTCTTGATTAATGATTTTATCTCTGGCCCGTTCTTAAAAAACACTATCGCGGCAATAACGGTTGCTGTAATAGTGCCTAGGTCGGCACTCAATTCGATTATTTTAATTAAAGCCGACAGGACTGGCTTTAGCCATTCGGTGACTGACATCTGGCTCCTATAGGCTTCGATTGAAATAATTTAGGAGCGCGAATGCATGCCGGCTCACCGCTCCCTGCGAAATTTGTGAAGCTGCAGCACACATCGAAATGTCCCCGTCATTGAGATGAATAAACTTATTATGTGTAACTATAGCTACCCATGAGGTCAGCACCCACTGCACATTTCCTGCACTCTTCAGCGGCGAATGGCCGTTGTCAACGCTTTCGACTACCTTCGGCCTCCCCAAGGGCTGCACCGGAGTGCATCTGACTGGGAAAGCTTGAACACTCGCCAATGGAACTTATCGGCACCGAGGCCGGCAATCACACCTGGGCGCTGTAGAGGCGCAGTTGCTTGACCTTCTGGAGACATCCTCCTGCAGAGCATTCGAAGGCTCGCAATGAGAGCACTTAGATCCACGGTGGCGCGTTGCTCGGGAAAACCGGAGGTCAGGCATGCAGATGGATGACAATGGATGTTTATCAAGATGGTACACCACGAGTCAGTCGGCGCCGAGGGCTTAGCTGGGCTCCTCGCCATCAACCGACAGAGTAGCCAGAAGGTGGTGCATGGAGAAGTTGGAACAGCTAAGAGGGTCAGTCATTGGACGTCTAAGTACTTGCAAAGGTGACCCCACAATTCCCTGGACCTACGTGATCCGCTTCTGTCTACAAGATGAAAATCCGGTTGCTCCGTGGTGCGTTCTATGGCGCACAAACCGTTGAGGTATTGTCGGCCGCGTTGCGATGGTTCAAATACTTGTCTGAACGAGCATTGGTTCCCTACGCTGCTCCAGGCCGGGACCGGTGTCGAAAGTTGGCGACATGGCTACAACGAAGAATGGCCTAAGCGAGCATTGGGCGGGTTCGCGCCAGCCCAATACGCCGCGCGGTTGGCGGCGAAGACAGATAAGATCAAAACCGGACTCTAAACCCAACCACTACTCAGGCCGGGGGGGCGTCGAGCTCATCCCACCCATCTGGGGCACGTCCTGGAAGCGGCCGTAGGTGCTTCGAGACGCATTGTTCAGGCGCGCTAGATAGAACGCTTGCGCGGCGTCACATGGTCGAATTGAATGTGTGCCGATTACGACACTAGAATCCTCCGATCTACAGACCGGGGGGAAACATGGCGCTACATGAGACGTTCGATACGCGGGCACTTGTCGTCGGCAATGGGTACAGCCGCGTGCAGATGGCTGAGGCGGGTGGCGTAGCACCGCCGACGGGATCCAGGGACACGCATTGGTCAAACGGGCTTGTTCGCTTCAGTAACGCAACGCTGCTGCTCGTTACCCTGGAAAAGGACGACGGTGGCTACGACGATCGTTTCGAGGGTGAACAGTTCCACTGGCAGAGCCAGTATCGTCAGAGCCGGACGTCCAAGGCGCTCGTTGACATCAAGAACGGCGCTGCTTCCGCGCTTCTCTTCGTTCGCATTCTCGCGAAGGGCGGAAGGACCGCGGAGCCCTTCCACTACTTGGGCGAGGTCTCCCTGAAGTCCATGGAGGGCGATCAGCCGGTTGATTGTGTGTTTGATGTTAAGGAAAGTTTGCAGGGTCGATCGGACTCGATCGATCAGATCCTACACTGGCGTCCGCTTGAACCAGCAGACGAACTCGGCGCGGCGCTGTTCCAGGCAAGGGAAGGGGCCGAGCAGGACGCCGAAACCCTGAATGGAGAGGATCGGCGGGCCAAAGAGCTGCGTGCCATCTTCGTTCGTCGCGGACAACGGGCGTTTCGTAGAAAGCTACTGAAGGCTTATGGCAAGGCATGCGCCGTGACCGGCTGCAAGATCACCGAGCTTCTGGAGGCAGCGCATATTAGCCCTTACCGCGGTGGCCACACGAACAAGGTCAGCAATGGGCTACTGCTGAGAGCGGATATCCATACGCTCTTTGATCTTGGTCTACTGTGGATCGATGAGACGTTCACCGTGCAGGTTGCAAAGAATGCACGCGGAGCCCCTTACGACAGGTTGAAGGGCGTCCAGCTGGCCACGCCTAGGGCAGTTGCGGACAAGCCCAGTGCATCGTCACTCGCGGATCACGCGAGGGTTTCCGCGGAGCGGCGACAGAAGCTTCGGGAGCGAAAGCGATCGGGCAGTCCCGGTTGATGAAGTACTGATTTGGGCGGCACCAAGAGCGCAGTAGGGCGCGCTTCTGGCGCCACACTGAGCCGGTACCCAACTAGCGCCGCCGTTCCCAGTCCGGCTGCGTCTTTACCCGCCATTGCCGATTCAAATCCCTCAACTCCGGAGCCAGCTGCCCCAAATCCCCAGCAACCATCACCGCCAGTTCCGAATAGGAATTGTCCACCAGCATCACCGGCTGCCCGTTTGCCTGAAGCACGAAGTACCGCTCACTCTCATCCTTTGAAGTCACCACCAGCCCCTCGGCAAAAGCCTCAACCTCCTTCCGCATAAGCCTGAACTCAGCATCCGACAGCCTGTGGTAGACCCTCCCCTCCGCCTTCGCCTGGGGAAGGTAGTGGTCCGAGATCACCAGACCTATCAACATGAGCGTGGTGGTGACAACTAGGGGCGGCACCCTCATGGGTAGCGCTGTGGCAGCACAGCCGCGGCGCTCAGGACCGGCCGCGCAGGCACTACTCGTGCACCTGCAGGCAAACACTGACATGCGCAGTCAACGCAACACAAGCCATCTTCAACCCTTCCATCATCCGGTCCCCCAGGTACTCCTCGGGCGCGCCGTTCTGCCGCGTCCGCTCCGCAGCCAGCATCCGCTCCGCCACCACGCGCAGCCCCGCCAGCGCGCAATCCGCATCCGCCAGCTGAAGACACCGCCCAGGCAGTTGATGCCGCTCCGGCCAAGGCTGGCCATCCGCCGCCGCACCAGTTCCGATGCGGTGCAGCGTGGCGACGAAGGTGTTGGGATCGACGGACGGTTCGCGCTCGGTTTCGGCGTTGTCCGAATCGTACTGCGCGTGCAGGGAACGGAAGTCCGATGTGTCCATGGCAATGCTCCGTACAGGACAGATAGCAGCGCCACCAATAAAGGCGGCGGACGATGCGTGGCTCGAAAACCGGTGAGTGTCAGACCGGCGGGTCCGAAGACCCCCACGCACCGCCCGCCATGGAACGCGAACGGATTGCCAGCCGGCGCCACACAAAAGTGACGCCGGCTGGCAAGCGCATACATCTGACACTCAGACGGGTTTTCGAGTCCCGCGCCACCCTTTTCCGGTGGCACGCCAAGAGATACCCGCACAGATGCCAAATGCCAAGAAACTGCAGAACTGACGATCGCCAGTCCTGACGCTTTCGGAATTGTCGCACACGGTGTTAAGCCGGCAAGCGATTGCGCCGCAACGGTCTTGAAGGGCTTGGCGCTATTGACCCCAAGCGCAGGATGCCCACAACCAGGCCCGCGGCGTAGGACCAATTACGACAGATTGGAGCAGCGGTTCAGCCGGGCGGCGCCTCGGCCGTGGGCACGAAGGTCATACGGACTCGAACCCGCGCATGCAGCGCGACGCCCTCAACCACGACCGGGTCGAAGCGCCACTGGTTCACTGCGGTAAAGGCCGCACGATCAATCTCCCGCAGTCCGCTGGACCGCGCCACCATCACGTTGGAAACGTGGCCCGGCTCATCCAGTTGAGCAACCAACAGCACCGCCATGGGGACCTGCAGCAAGGTATCGGGCGGCGTAGCAGGGGCCGTTGAATACACAACGGCAGGCGCCTGTTGCAGTTCGAAGGTGGGGTTGTCACCGCGCTCTACGAACACTTCAGTGGAAACCTGCGGGTCTGCCGCCATGGCCAAGGCAGGTGTGGCGCCCAGCAGCATCAGAACGAGGTTCAGTGCCAGGGCGGTGTTCAAACGGGGCATACGTGGTTTCCATTCCGGTGCGCTGCCAGCATAGCGGCCATGCCCTGGCATCGCTTGCCTTGAATGCCGGCGTGCCGGACGGCTGAGCGGTTCACACAGGCACGCGCGGGCGTGGCCACAGCGCATCGTCGCGCTCCAGGTCGTAGTCGCTGCCGAAGGCGAGCGCTGCGTCGCGTGGTGGAAGGTCTGCGTAGCAGCGCAACAGGTACTCATCCATGCCGGCATCGCTATGGTCGATGGCGAACAGGTGGAGGAGCTCTTTGTCGAAGGCGTCCAGCCACGTGGGGTCGATCTTGGTCATGGTCATCCTCCGGTGGGGGAGGGGAGGATGGCCTGGAGCTGTCTCAACGCGTGGGATCAGACCCGCATGCGCTCTGGCGGACAGCTCCCTCCGCTGGATATGCTCCACCCGTGTATACCAGGAGTCATCGTCATGGAAGACCTGCTCAATCGATCCGCGCTGCTTCGCCAGGCGATCCTCTCCACGGTGGATCATCCGCTGGCGGATGACTCGCCCAGATTGCTCGCGTCAGTGGATGCAGCATTGCTGAGCCTTGAACACGCAGAGGCGCTTCGCACGTTGCTGCAGGCTGGCATGGCGTCCGCTGCGATGGCGTTGATGCGCTGCCAGTACGAGGCATTCACGCGGTCCGTCTGGATCCTGCACTGTGCAGCCGACGAGCAGGTGGAGCTGCTGTCCCTGCCGCCGGAAACCGGAATGAACGAGAAAGGGCTGCCGATGCTGTCGAAGATGCTGGAGGCATTCGCTCAGGTCCCCTCTCTGGCCAACCTGCTGCCACACCTTGTCGAAATGAAGGCGCAAGCCTGGTCACCCCTGAACTCATTCGTACACGCAGGGGTACACGCAATGAGCCGGAGTCGCGATGGCTTCCTTACGCCCTTGGCGATCAATGTCGTCCGCATGAGCAACAACATGTCGATGATGGCGGGGCAGCACCTCGCCATACTCACCGGCATCCCGGATCTGCAGAAGGACGTGCTTCGGCTCAACGAGACGTATGCCGGGTGTCTTCTGTTCGATGAAGAGAAACGCCGTGCCATCGAGGCGGATTCACTATCAGGGCAGTCGAGTTAGTTGATGGCGATTGCCTACATCGACGGCGAGGAAGCACGCTGCTGTTGCTCCTGCGTGCGCTGCATTTCTGTCGCCTGCTCGTGCGCTTGGCGCTGCCCGATCGCCTCCACCTGGCCCAGACTCTCCTGTACCGGCCGCTGGGCGGCGTCCGCCGTTGCCATGTGCGTACGCAGTGCGGCAGGGTCGGACATGTCACCCTGAACCACGAAGATGTTCTGTGCTGCAGGTGAATTTGCAGTTTGCCTGCTCAGCACCACATGGTCTGCGCGGGTGATGCCCGCATCCTTGGCGCTGGCCAGCAGGCTGGCCGACATGCGTTCGCTGGTTTCGTCGAAGGTGCGGCCGTTTGCTTTGTCCAGAGCCTCTACCTTGCCGCGGATCTGTTCCAGCAGCGTTTGATCGGCAGGACTGAGCGTGTGGGCTGGTGACGACTGCGTACCTGCAACGCCCTGCGTAGGTGGAGGCGTCGTAAGCGCGCTACCCGTATTCTTCAGTTCGACCCAGCCCAACCCATCCTTTCCAAAGTCGCCAATCGGCAGGACTTTGGCGCTGCCAAGGTTGAGGCCATTGCGCTCAAGCTGTTGGGGGTTCAACCCCAACTCGTGAAGATCGATGCGAATGGAGGGTGGTTGGCGGCCCTCTGCAAGGAAGGCGTGACTCGCTCCGATCACAGATAGCGGGTAGGTGCCGTAGTAGTTCCGATAGTCCGAATCACCATGCCTTCCCAGCGTGCCGCTGCCATCGTAGAAGCACTGCTCGACGGCCTTCGTCAGTTGCACACCATCCTTGTTGGGGCGATGGGCGAGCGCTTCATACGAGATCCCTTCTGCAAGCCTCCCGTCGTCGGCGGCGCAGCGTGACCCAGAGCGATCCGCAAGCAGTGCCTCAAGCGCAGCCTCATCCAACGTCGGGTTCAAATTTCTCAGACGACTGTCCAGCGCGCGGAGGCCGGAAACCTCTGCCAGCGCCTCGTCCTGGCGGCCCTTGTCGAGATACTTCTTCACTGGATCGGTCAGGTTGACGGTGCCTGATCGAGAGGCGTGGGCAGCATCGAGCTCTGTAGTGTAGGAGCCCTTGAACTCCTCGAGGGCCGCTCTGCGTTCCTTTGCGAGGATGCCATGCATGACTTCGTGCCCGAGTACTTCGGTCAGACGTTCTTCAAGTTCGACACCCAACGAATTCTTGAAATTCGACGCGCTGATGAAGATGGTCGGAGGACTTCCCGGGGTTGCGTCTTGGAAGTGACCTCCATTGTGGTGGCCATAGGACACGGAGATCCGGCCGACCTGACCATCCTTGGCCGCGTTTGCCAAAAGATGGTTGAGATAGGGCGAATCGGCGATGGTGCGGCGAATTGCTTCCTCTGCGCCTTCTGGCAGGCGCTTGTCAGCTTTCAAATCGCTCAGCAGCGGTTCGATGCTTGCTTCGATTCCTTTCACATGTCACCTCCTGAAAACCTGATCTCATATACACACGTTCGGAATCCAGCGCGCTCATCAATGCGGTATGTCAGGAGGCTGGTGCTCATGCCTTTGCCCGCGTCGATAGGACGCCAGTAGCGCCTGACTCCACCTCTCTGGAATGGCGATTCCCCTAGGCCCTTGTAGCCCAGCCGTTCCAACGCCTGGCCCGCGCTATCCGCATCCCAATAGCAAACGTCGCCAGGAGCTTCGGTTACTGAAGGCTTCCCAAGCTGGTAGAAGACGACGGAATGCCGGGGGTAGTCACGCGGAGACTCAACAGAGAAGTATGAGGCGGCGTAATTGAAGCCTTCTGCCATCACCAGGTCTTTGGCGATGCTCCTGATGCTGACCTTCTCGTCCGGTACCAGGGATACCCCGATTGCTGCGCCGAACTTCTCAGGGCTGATGTCAGCTCGCGACTTGAGCGAATCGGCGTAGGCGAGGAGTCTCCTCTGAAGCTCTGACATCGAGATATCGGCGGGGCGGCTCACCGAAGCAGGGGGCCGGGTCTCGCCAACAGGCGTGTCTGATACGGGCGCGCATGCCGAGGATAGAGCGATCAATGCCAATGGCCCGACGGCTACAGCGGATCGGGCCAGATACGACATTAAACGCAGTCGGAGCGACCGATCCAGTGAGATAGGGGCCGGGCGCAATCGAGCCGAAGCGCCAGAGGTTGGGGTACCCATCAGCAAGTCCATTGCAGCGTTCCAGCCACTATACGGCGGTGCCCCAAACCACTCCAGCCGCGAGCTTTCGGGGTGCTGGTACTGCACGCTGGTTCACACATTCAGCAAACCACCGCCACCCAGACCCGGGCTCTCCACCTGCCCGCGAACCCACCTATGCGATCATCCGGCCAGGACCGCAGTACCCAACAAGGCTGAGCAGGCATGGAGCAAGCAACACGCTACACGGTAACCCTCTTTCTGGCCGCGCCCGGCACCCCGCTGAACAGCGGCGGCAGCTCACCGCGTGGCCACATGTATTTCCAGACCGCCGCCGGTGAAGAAGTGCACAGCTACGGCTTCGCACCGCCGCGCCTTCCGACCGGTGAGAACCCCGCCGGTGTGCAGTACGCCGAGGTCGTTCACGACGACGTCGACGAGCACCGCGACCCGTATTACAGCCGCACGCTGGAAATCACCGAGGAGCACTACGGCTGCCTGCGCGATTTCGCCGAGGAGCCGGCCGAGTTCGAGTTCGATGTCGATCGACCCGCCACCATCAACCGGTGCAGCGATTTCGTCTGGGCCGCACTGCACTACGCCGGCCTGCATTCGCAGCCGGCACCGTTGGATGGTGGCAGCGACCTGGGCGAGTTCGCGGTGCTGTTCAACCTGCCGGAAATCCAGTGCATTGCTGCGCCGTTCCCGGCCAGTGAGTTGAATGGCGAACAGCACCACCCGATGCCCGAGCGCGAGGCCGAGCTGCACCGCGAGGGTGGTCGCCCAAGCCACGAGCCGCCGCCCAGCCCGATGGAAGTGGCGGGCACGCTGCTGGATCCCTCGCACCCGGACCACCGGCTGTTCGCGCAGCTGATCCAGAAGGTGGCCGAGCTGGACGCCGCCCACGGCCGCACCTTCGACGACACCAGCCAGCGCATCAGTGCCAGCCTGCTGGTGCTGGCCAAGCAGAACAACCTGTCCCGCGTGGACCACGTGCTGCTCAGCCGGCCGACGAAGAGCAGCCATGAGGCGGAGAGCATTTTCATCGTGCAGGGTGACCGCGATGACCCTGGGCATCGTCGCGCGAGCATCGCTACGGAGGTGGCGGCGCAGACCGATGTGGCCGATTCGCTGCGGTTGAAGGAGCAGTGATGCGGGCGGTGCGTGCGGTTGTTGCGTTTGCTGCGCTTGCCCTGTTGGTGGGCTGCGGCAGCGCCTCACCGCCAGCTGAAGCGCCGAAGCTGCTGACCCGGGCCGAGGCTGATGCACGCACCGTGGTGCCGTTCACTCGCGGCGTGCGCTTGGACAAGGCGGGGCGCATCGTGGATGTGACCTTCGAGGCGCCCGTGGTGGTCGACCCCCAGATGTCCTGGCTGAAGCTCGGGTTGAGAATGCAGGGCGCCGACCAGAAGCCTGTATCAGATGCTGCTGATCGCCTCAGGCGCGGGGCGTTTCAGACGCGGATTCGCTTGGAGCGTGTAGGCGGCTCAACGCCGGTGCCCATGCCGCTTTCAAGGTCGTCCGATGATGGCCGCGGCTGGCAAAAGCTTCCCCACGACGGCCGCGTTGAGCGTCTGTTCCAGGACAGTGTGGATACCTATCCTCTGGAGCAGGCTGGTCTCTTATCGCAGGATATGTTCTATGAGGTTCTGCAGATCGCCGATGCAGGTTTGATTGATCCGGGTCGCTATCGGGTTACCGTTGAGGTTGTGGAAGATCGCCCTGAGTTTGAGGGGATGCAAGCCGAGTTCATCGCCGCGTATTACTCGATAGGGAAGAAGTAGATCATGCAGGATGCAGCAGAACGTTACACCGTCACCATCCATGTTGCTGCGCCGGGCACGCCTCGTCGCGGCATGCGGGGCAATGAATGGATTGATCTGGATGACTCCGATGTCGGCCATATGTATCTGTCCCTCAATCGAGTGGGGGAAAAAGCAGACCCGCTGAGTTTTGGTTTCACCCGCAAGATCGAGCCGGATGGCAGCAGCCATGGCACGGTGGATGCCAATGATGTGAGGGTTTACCAGGATCCTCGCTATCAGCGAACGATCGAGATCAGCAACGAGCAGTACGACAAGATCGTCGAGTTCGCCAAAGATCCTGCCAAGCATGGCTTCGATGCAAAGAACTACAACCTTGCCTCCAACTCCTGCGTGGACTTTGCCTGGGGCGCCTTGAACCACGCCGGTATTCACGGCAACACCATCTTCGGTGAGTTCAAGACGTACGAAGGTACGTTGAAGGTGCTGGACAACATCGCGCCGATACAGAGCATCCGGCCACAGGTGAAAGGCAGCGAGCTGGATCGGGAAGAATGGAAGCCGATGCCCGTGCAGACCAATGCGATACAGCGGTGGTCCACGGACATCAATGATCCCGCCCATGAAGATGCCTTGGCCTGGACCGGTACGCCGGGCGATCCCAACCACGCCGACAACCCACGTCTGAATCAGATTCACGAGCGCGTGGTTGCGATGAATGCCTTCGGTGCAGACACCGGCAATGTCAGCGCCAGCCTTCTCGCGCTCTCCAAAGAGCAGCAGTTCGCCCGCGTTGACGACGTTCTGCTCGGCGAGCGCCGTGGCGATGCAGCGCCCAACCTCTTCATCGTGCAGGGCGACCGCAACGACCCGGCGCACCAGCGCGCCAGCCTGCCGGCTGACGTCGCGGCGCAGACGCCGGTAGCTGCCTCCTTCGAGCGCATCGAGCAGCTGGCGCAGGCACAGCCGCAGCGGGATGCCCAGCGGCAACAGGAAGAGCAGCAGCTGGCCCAGGCGCACGCCCCGCGCATGGCGTAGGCGCCCGGTGCAGGATCGCGCGTCCGCCATGCATCCGCAGGCGGACGCCACGGGCCCCACCTGCTACCATTCCCCCGCTACCCAGCCAGCCCCACCCCGCGCAGACAGATGCAGGGCCGGGCCGTCGAAGAACGGCCCCGCGAGCCAGGACACCCTCCGTGCCCATTGAAGGACGCTCGCATGATCCGCAATTCCCTTTTCCGTTCGGCCGCG
>Ga0157371_10004152_pt1 | contig 12772 bp, 9 predicted proteins | sample C45metaG_FD_113462 | JGI IMG/M metagenome (GOLD analysis project Ga0157371, IMG submission 113462) | Corn rhizosphere microbial communities from Kellogg Biological Station, Michigan, USA - C4-5 metaG | ecosystem: Host-associated > Plants > Roots > Rhizosphere > Soil | place: USA: Michigan... | reverse complement strand
TTACGCAGGTTATCGCTTACAACCCAGCAATTCAAAGTATTCGGTTGCGTTTCATCTCTGCGGATTCTTCCAACAAAAGTGTCATCTTTTTCATGCGCAGTTAACGGCATTGGGTACACGAAATTTTCAACATCATCCTGAACTACAACTCCCGGCGCATTTGACAAAATTCCCCTCACTTCTTTTAAATCAAAGTCATTTTCAAATTCAATATTTACACTTTCGCTGTGGCCGCCCACTACAGGAATACGAACGCAGGTTGATGTCAGAGCAATAGTTTGGTCGCCAATTATCTTTCTTGTTTCATTCACCATTTTCATTTCTTCTTTCGTGTAACCGTTATCAAGAAAGACGTCAATATGCGGCAGCGCATTTTTATCAATCGGATATTTATAAGCCATTTCGCCTTTCACATTATTCCGCTCATTTTCCATCTGCTGTACCGCTTTTACACCGGTTCCGGTAACGCTTTGGTAAGTTGAAACAACAACTCTTTTTATTTGATATTTTTTATGAAGAGGATTTAAAACCAAAACCAATTGTATAGTTGAGCAATTCGGGTTAGCAATAATTTTATCTTCTTTGGTAAGAACATTAGCATTGACTTCCGGAACCACCAATTTTTTTGAAGGGTCCATGCGCCATGCAGAAGAGTTGTCAATTACCGTAATTCCTGCCTCCGCAAATTTAGGAGCGAGAGCAAGAGACGTATTTCCGCCGGCAGAAAACAAGGCAATATCAGGCTTTGCAGCAATTGCATCTTCTGCAGATACCACTTTATATTGTTTATTTTTAAAAGTCACTTCCTTGCCGATTGATTTTTCAGAAGCTACCGGAATTAATTCACGCACCGGAAAATTTCTTTCTTCGAGCACTTGTAACATTTTACTTCCTACAAGCCCGGTTGCGCCCACCACTGCAATTTTCATTTTGTAATTTGTTTTTTATTTAGGAATGCAAAGAAAAGCATAAAGTTTTATCTTTAAATTCAAAGCTACTGCTTATGGCGAAAAAATTTCTAGGCTCTTTAGCTATTTTGCTGTTAATATCTGTTAGCCTGCACGCACAATTGTCCGAAAATTTTAACGACGGAGATTTTAAAACCAATCCAGGCTGGACCGGTGATACTTCTTCCTTCGTAATAAATACTGCCCTTCAGCTTCAAAGCAATAGTTTCATTCAAAACAGCACTTTTTATTTGGCAACTCCCAATTATCAATGCGCTTCTACTCAATGGGAATATTGGATGCGCCTGGCTTTTAATCCTTCTTCAGCCAATTATGTTGATACTTACCTTGTAGCCTCAGACAGTAATTTATCCGGGCAAAAAACGGTTGGATATTTTGTAAGAACAGGAAATACTGATGATGAAATTTCGCTTTACCGGAAAGATTCAAATGGAATAATTACGAAAATCATTGACGGAGAAAACGGAACATTAAATCACAGCAATAATATTTTCAAAATAAAAGTTACAAGAGATTCTATCGGAAAGTGGAACTTGTATTCAGACTTCTCAGGCTCAGGAAATTCATATAAAAATGAAGGAACTGTTATCGATTCAACTTATAAAAGTTCATCGTATTTTGGTTTTTTAGTCAGGCAAAGCACTGCTTCTTTTTTTCAAAAACACTTTATTGATGACATTGAAATAAAAAAGTTTGTTCGTGATGTTTCACCTCCTGAAATTATTGGCATAAATGCAATTTCGGCAAATCAACTCGACGTACTCTTTAATGAACCGGTTGAAAATTCAAGCAATCTCTTTTCAAATTATTCAGCCAATAACGGCTTGGGAATGCCTGATTCTGTAAAGGTCGATGCGCAAAATCCATCTTTGGTTCACCTTGCGTTTCAAAATACCTTTACTAACGGTTATACTTATACGCTTACGATTAACGGCATAAAAGATTTTAACGGAAACGCAGTCAATAATTCCAGTTCAACTTTTGCCTTTTACAAGCCTCAACGATATGATGTATTGATTGATGAAATTTTTGCAGATCCTTCACCTGCTGTTGGTTTGCCCAATTATGAATGGATTGAGCTCAAAAACACTTCGTCTTTTCCAATTAATATAAAAGATTGGAAATTAAGTGATGCAACTAGTACCAGCGCATCTTTCCCTGGCTTAACATTACAGCCGGATAGTTTTGTAATTATTTGTTCTGCTTCGGCTTTATCGCTTTTATCAAGCTTTGGAAAAACAATCAGCGTTACAGGTTTTCCTTCACTTAATAATGATGGAGATTTAATTTCTCTTAACGACCAAACCGGTAAGGTTATTCACGTTGTGCAATATTCTTTAGATTGGTATCAAGATGAAATGAAGAAAAATGGCGGTTGGTCATTAGAAATGATTGACACAAAAAATCCATGTACCGGCGCCGGCAACTGGACCAGCAGCAATGACAACAGCGGGGGAACTCCGGGTAGAAAAAACTCTGTTGATGGAATAAATACCAATCCGTCAGTATTAAAATTATTAAATGCTTATGCAGAAAATCCCACAACAATTACCTTGGTCTTTAATAAACCTATTGATAGCTTGAGCGCTTCCGATATTCATAATTATGAGTTAAGCAAGAATTTGATTGCCGTAGCTGCAAAGTCCGCTAATCCAATGTTTGACAGAGTTTCTCTTTCTCTTAATAATCCGATTTCTGAAGGAATTGTTTATTCCGTAACCGCAAGAAATATTTCAGACTGCGCAGGTAATCCAATTAGTTCAAAAAATATTTCGAGATTCGGATTACCAGAAAAGGCTGATAGTTTTGATGTTGTAATTAATGAAATTTTATTTAATCCTTTACCCGAAGGCGTTGATTACGTTGAGTTGTACAATCGTTCTAACAAAATAATTGACTTAAGTAAAATTTATATCGCTAACAGAAACAGCAGCAATATTATCAGCAGCATTTCTCAATTAACAACAGAACCGGTTTTATTTTTTCCAAAAGATTTTATTGCAATTACTACAGCTCCCGCAATTGTAAAAAGTCAATACATTACTCCTGACGCTGATACCTTTTTAAAAATCAATTCGCTGCCTTCTTTTCCAAATGATAAAGGCAATGTCATTATTTTAAATGAGCAGAAAAATATTATTGACGAAGTTGATTATGCTGACAACTGGCACTTCTCCTTAATCCACAATACAGAAGGCGTTTCATTAGAAAGAATAAATTATAATTCGCCTTCTGTGCAAAGCAACTTCCATTCCGCCGCTACTTCAGTCGGATATGGAACTCCCGGATATAAAAACTCCCAATATCAATTAAACGACGATTTTCGTGTAGCCATAACCGTTACACCATCAATTTTTTCTCCTGATAATGACGGCAATGAAGACTTTGCAACTATTTCTTACAAATTTCGAACTCCAGGGTATGTTGCTAACATTACCATTTTTGATGCGTCCGGAAGGCCGGTTCGTTTTCTTGAAAAAAATTCTTTGAGCGGAACAAATGGTTATTATCGCTGGGATGGTTTGGATGATAAAGGCAGAAAACTACCGCAAGGCATTTATATAATCTATACAGAAATCTTTAATAAAGAAGGAAAGAAAAAACAATTTAAAAATTCAATCGTGCTGGCGAGAAAAAATTATTAAAATTTGTTTGTTCACCGGATTAGCAGATTCTGGAATTCAGTGCTATCTCCATAAAAAATATTAAAATCGACAGGCGCTTTTATTCCGTTTACTCTTCCTTTTTCACTGTGTTGCCAAAAGATCCATTTGCTTTCAATCCTTGGTTTCTCTGGCTGTAAGTAATGAGCAATCCATAATGGATAATCTTCAAAACCTGTTTGAAAATAACGTTCGTAAAAATCTATATTAGTATAAATTATCGGCTTTACTCCATAATGTTTTTCCACCTCATCCAACCAGGTTTTTACACCTTTTTGCATTTCAGTTACAGAAACGCCGAGGCTTTTTTCCACGTCCAGAACAGGCGGCATGTCACCCGATTTTAAGTTTACCATCTGTATGAAATTCGCTGCCTGCTTTTTTGCGCTGCGTGTGGCAATAAAAAAATGATACGCGCCTTTTGGAATATTTTGAGCTTCTGCCTGAAGCCAATTCCGGCGAAATTGTTCGTCCACTATACTGGTTCCTTCAGTAGCTTTTATAAAAACAAAACCAATCTTAATCCCTTTTTCCTCCATGTTTTTCACCTCTTTCCAATTGACGGTGCTTTGATAACGGCTAACATCAATTCCATGAATTTCATATCCATTCGGAATTTCAATCTGGAATCCGGGATAAAAAACATGTGGAGGATAAATGAATAAATTAACCAGGTAATACAACCCAATTATTACGAGGCAAAGTGCTAAAAATATTTTGAAAAAGGTACCGGAAGAACGTTTCTTTTTTCTTGCCACAGAGTTCGGTTAATGTTGATGCAATTATTTATTTTATTGCTTCAGGATTTTTTTTGCAAACTTAATACCATTATCAGTTTCTATTTGCACAAAATAAACTCCGCGTGCAAAATGTTCAGTATTAACTTTATAAAACAAAGAGCTGCTAGCAACAAAATTATTTTTAGCCATTAAAGTTCCTTTACTGTCGAAAATTTTTAACTGAACTTTGGTAGAAGGAAAATTTCGAAGATTTATATAAAGCTCATTTGAGAAGGGAGAAGGAAAAACCTCAATCTTATTTTGAGTGTTCTCTTTTATTTTTTCTGAAGTGTCTTTCCCTGAAACGAGCCAGTATTCAGGATCTACGATTAACGAATCTGCGTCAAAGCCAATATCACGAATAAAAATTTCACCGTTTGTTTTATTGTCAACGACAATCGTTTTCTGCTGATTGGCATTTTTAAATTGTAACGCGACAGGAAGTTCAAAAAAAGTTACAGATGGATCAGAGGTTTTCTGACTCACTTTTATTCGTACAAAATTATTATCCAATTGTTCCCACTGAATATGATATGTTGGATATCCCTGGCCATAGAACCATTCTTTAAAAAAATAATCCAAATTTACTCCGCTCGCCTTCTCTAAATTTCTTTGAAAATCTTTTGTTGTTGCAAAACCATAAACCAAAGTTGAGTCATTTATATAACTTCTCGTGCCATGAAAAAAAACACTATCGCCCAATATCCATCGCAGCATATACAGAAGATGTGAACCTTTTGTGTAGGTAAGCCTCGAATCAAAAATCCTGTTCACGTTTGTTGTATCATCAACAAATACAGAACCTCCGGGAAGAGAAGTAATCTTGTTTATTTCCTGTTTGCGCAGGAGCAAAGTATATTGAGGAAACAGAACTTCTGCATCCATGCTGGCCAGGTGAGTTGCAAACCCTTCATTCAGCCATACATCTTGCCATGATGCACAAGTGATTTTATCGCCAAACCATTGATGCGCCAGTTCATGTGCCATCAGCGTTTCATTAGGCGTAACAATAAAAGTGGAAGTTTGATGTTCCATTCCTCCTCCCCAGCCAAATTGCACTTGGCCATATTTTTCTTTTATAAAAGGATAGGGACCAAAAATGTTGCTGAAGTATTTGATCGTTGATAAAACAAGCGGGGTGTTTTGTTGCCACAGCGAAAGGTTTTCCGGGTAACAAAAAGTTTGCATCAGCAAATCGGTATTGCCTATCTGCACATGATTTTCAAATTCGGTAAAATTGGTTACCGCCATACAAATCAGGTAAGTTGCAATTGGATATTTATGTTTCCAATGCGTGATTTTTGTTTCTCCGTCAATAACTTCACTTTGCCTTAAACCGTTTGATGCAGCAGTATATTGGGCAGGAGTGAAAATGTAAACATCAATGGAATCGGCCTTATCATTCAAACCATTTTTGCAAGGCCACCAGTCACGCGCTCCATAAGGTTCGCTCAAAGTCCAGATAACAGGAACAGAATCATGAACAGAATTAATAAAAGATCCAAAACCTGAATTAGCAGGAACTCCGTGATAAAAAATGCTAACCGAATCGGAGCCTCCTGTAGAAATTGTGGAAGCAAAATTGATTTTTACAGCATTGCCTGTGTGAGAAAAAGTAAGAAAATTTCCTCGTTGTTTTATACTATCAACAATCAATGAATCGGTGAGATCATAAACAATATTATTACTTGTTGCAGTTACCAAAAATTTAGAAGTAACACATCCGCTTATAAAACGAGCGGCAGGATCCAAATGCCATTCGCACCTGTAATAGGAAACTTTAAAATTATCTGAAGCAACCGTGTTTTTCATTAACTGAAGCCTGCTGAAGGCTTTGCTTTCAAAAAAAGATATCTCTTTTGTAGGATCAGGGATGTTAAAACCTATTTGCGCATAAGCCGTTGAATACAATAGCATTATAAAGACAACGGCTTTTTTCATCACCTAAATTTTAACGGCTACTTATTCCCAAAGCTTGCATTTAAGCGTTTTGTAGATTAAGTTTGCATGGTTTTTGCAATATAGGGTAGATCACAATTAAAATCAACATTTAAGTTCACTTTTTTTTAATCAAAAAAACACGATCCCATTATTCGAAATTGCGTTTTTATAACGTGAAATAATTATTTGACCAGGAAAAAATTCGTCATGAAAAATATTCGATCAAAGAGCTTATTAACGTTGATTATAATTTTGTTTATAATTGGCTTTACTACTTCCGCAAAAAACATCATTGGTTACACCGGTGATAACTTTTCTGATTCCACTGTTGATTCCGTTGCAATCGCTAATGCTCCTGAAGGCACACTTGTCAAAAATCCTGCACGAGTGGTTTACCCTGCAGTGCTTCGCGAACACCGCGACGAAAGTAAAGATTATGTAAAACAGTTTGCGCGCAAGCAAAGAGATTATATTATCTATATGTTCAGCCGGGGAAAAGATTATTTTCCAAAAGCAGCAAAAATATTTGCAGAGTATAACATTCCCGAAGAATTTCAAATGCTTCCGGCACTCGAATCTAACTTTCATGCTAATGCAGTTTCCCCAGCCGGAGCAGTAGGTTATTGGCAGTTTATGAGTGAACTGGGTCGCGATTATGGATTACACATCAATTCAAAAGTTGATGATAGAAAAAACTTCACAAAGTCAACTATTGCAGCTGCAAAATTTTTCCGGGATCAACTGAATTTTTACAATGGCGATATTCTCCTTTCTGTGGCGGCTTACAACTGTGGTACCGGTGGCGTAAAAGTAGCAATGAGAAAATCCGGCGTTGAAAATCCGGACTTCTGGGACATTAAGAAATATTTACCTACAGAGACAAGAATTTTTGTAATGAAATTTATTGCGCTGAACGTTATTTCAGAAAACTATCACAAGTTCATAAACCATAAATTGAACTTTAGTGAGCCACCGTTGATTCAATTGGCGCTTAAAGATTCTTCTAACAGCGACAGCAATCTTGTGGCTCAAAATCCCTTGTAATAAAGCGATTCATTTTTAGCCGTTATCTTTGGCGTATGCCACAGGTGAATTACAATGATGCTCTTAATTTCTTGTCTAAACTTACGCTTCGTCGTGCATGGAACGCAGCAAAAGTTTATTCAAGTTATTATATCACACGAGTTATTAAAAAGCCTGTTCAATGGGGTTTGCCGGTTTCCATTTCATTTGAGCCTACTACTTCATGTAATCTTCGTTGCCCCGAATGCCCGAGTGGATTACGAGAGTTTACGCGACCACGCGGAATGCTCAAAAGAGACTTCTTCGAAAAAACTATTGATGAAATTTATAAAGACATTTTATATCTCATCTTCTATTTTCAAGGAGAGCCTTATTTGAATAAGAATTTTTTGGAAATGGTTTCTTATGCATCTTCAAAAGGGCTGTACACTGCCACTTCTACCAACGCTCATTTTCTTACGGATGAAATGGCAAAAAAAACGGTTGAAAGCGGTTTGGACCGGTTAATTATTTCTTTGGACGGAACAACACAGGAAGTGTATGAACAATATCGAAGAGAAGGAGACATTCAAAAAGTAATTGAAGGTGCGAGAAATATTGTGAAGTGGAAAGAGAAATTAAACAGTAAAAAACCTTTTGTTTTTTTTCAGTTTTTGGTCGTTCGACCTAATGAACATCAGATTGAAGAAGTAAAAAAATTGGCGAAAGAAGTAGGCGTTGATGAAGTACGTTTTAAAACCGCGCAGATTTATGATTATGAAAATGATCCGAATCAATTGATTCCGGAAAATGAAAAATTCAGTCGTTACAAAAAAGATAAGGAAGGAAAACACATCTCAAAAAACAAATTACAAAACCATTGTTCCAAACTTTGGGAAGCGAATGTAATTACATGGGACGGAATGGTTGTTCCGTGCTGTTTTGATAAAGACGCCACGCATCGTTTGGGCGATTTGAAAAATCAATCTTTTAGAGAAATCTGGCAGAATAAAAATTACAAACAATTTCGAAAAGAACTTTCTGAAAGCCGCAAAAACATTGATATCTGCGCTAATTGCAGCGAGGGTCTTTCTGTTTGGAAGGACTAGCTTCCTCAATGTGTTTGGAAAATAAAAATCCGCCTAATTTGTTGGTTTACTATTGACTGTAGATTTTTAACGGCTGTTTTTTCCGTTTAAAAAAGACCCGGTTTACATTAGTCTTTTTCTTAGTATTTTTAGAGAATGAATGTGTTTAACAATCACCTGCGCCAAATAATTTTATTAGGTCTTATTGTCCTTATCGGCGTTTTAATTGTAAATCACTTCTTCATTTTTTTACCCGGTGTGTTAGGCGCAGTAACATTATACATTCTCAGTAAAAAATCATATTTCAACCTGGTTGAAAAAAGAAAATGGAAAAAAAGCTGGACGGCGTTGCTTTACATTTTAGGCTATACAATTATTATCTGTCTTCCCGTATACCTTGCTGTTGTAATGCTGCTTCCAAAACTCATCGCCCTTTTTAATAACCCGGTTCCTTTGGTTGTGGCGGTGAAAGGGTTTTCTGAAAAAATACAGGCAGCAACAGGCATCGAACTATACAACGGAGATAATCTACAGCTAGCGATGAAAAATCTCGCCGGAAGAGTACCAATGCTTTTAACCAGTACGGCCAACTTTGTTACGAACCTGGTGCTTATGTTTTTCGTTTTGTACTATATGTTATTTCACGGGAGGAAAATGGAAGATTATATCAGCGACTTTATTCCCTTAAAAAACAAAAACCGTCAGCTGCTCAGCGATGAAACCGACCTGATGATAAGAGCCAACGCGATAGGAATTCCTTTGCTTGCTATTATACAAGGCGTTGTAGGAATGCTAGGTTATTTTGTTTTCGGTATCAAAGAATTTGGAGTTTGGGGATTTCTTACAGGAGTTGCCTCATTAATTCCGATCATTGGAACAGGAATTATCTGGGTTCCGTTAACGGTTTATCTACTTGTTTCGGGCCACACCTGGCAGGGAGTCGGGCTTGGCATCTATTCACTTGCTATTCTTACCAATGTTGATTACGTTGCGCGTATTACTTTGCTGCGAAAAATAGGAGATGTTCATCCGCTAATTACGATTTTTGGCGTAATCGTCGGGTTGAGTTTATTTGGCTTTTTAGGTTTGGTTTTCGGACCGTTGCTCATCAGCTATTTTATTTTGCTTATAAAGATTTACAGGAATGAATTTAATTCTGTTCCTATTAATTCAGTAGTGGTTGAAGAAGAAACTGTTCATCCAATTAAAGATTTCGATTGAGACATATTCAGCATTTATCAAAAGATAAAAGACTCAAAAAAGTTATCGATTCACAACAACCTTTTGTTTTGCAAAAAAGGAATAAGGTTTATTTGCGTTTGTGCTCTTCTATTTTAAGTCAACAGCTAAGTACAACAGTTGCGAAAGTTTTGTACAATAGATTTCTGGATTTGTATAACGGTAAAGAACCAACTGCCAACCAAATCTTAAATACGCCCGCTGAAACCTTTCGTAGCATTGGTTTTTCAAATGCAAAAGCTTCTTATGTTCACAATGTTTGCCATTTTTTTATAGAAAACAAGATCACAGATGCGCAATTACATAAGCTTGGCAACGAAGAAGTGATTGATTTGCTCACGGAAATAAAAGGCGTGGGAAAATGGACCGTTGAAATGATTTTAATGTTCACGCTTGGCCGAGAAGATGTGTTTGCAATGGACGACCTTGGTTTGAAACAAAGCGTCATCAAACTTTACAATATTAAAGAAACTGATAAAAAATTGTTGTATCAAAAGATAGAAAAGATCTCGCAGAAATGGAGCCCTTACCGCACGTATGCATCCCGTTATCTATGGAACTGGAAAGATAATCCGCCCGATTTATAAATTCTTTAATAGTAAACCAACAAAAACCGTAGATTTTTATTTTTTTCTTACCAGCGGATTGTTCAACCCGTTGATCACATTATCAACTACCTGGAAACCGTGAAGTTTTGAAAAAAATTGGGTCAGCGTTTTGCAACCGTAAGTACGCACATCAAAACTCGGATCAAGCTTACGAAGATTAATTCCCATCGTAGAAATATAAGCTTCATTGCTTTCGTTCATGCTCATATCATACGCTTTGTTGATCAGGTTTTTATTAACGTTGGCGGTCGATTTTGTTTTGTGCTTTTTTACTGTTTCTTTCTTTTCCGGGGTTTCTTGCGTTTCACTTTTCGATTCGAGGTTTTCAACGAACGTAAAAATTTCGCATGATTTTACAAAAGCCGATGGCGTTTTTTCTTCACCAATTCCCATTACAAAAATGCCGGCTTCTCTTATGCGCTTGGCAAGCCCGGTATAATCGCTGTCGCTTGACACAATACAAAAACCGTCTACGAGGTCTGCATGCAAAATATCCATCGCGTCAATAATAAGTGCGCTATCTGTCGAATTTTTTCCTGTTGTATACGAAAACTTTTGGATCGGATTAAAAGCCATTTCATTCAGCTGGCCTTTCCAATGGTTCATGTGTTGTGTCGTCCAATCGCCATAAACGCGACGAATGGTAACTTTCCCATATTTGGAAGCTTCCTCCAAAATCAAATCCATCATTTTCGATTGTGCATTGTCGCCGTCAACAAGTAGTGCAATTCGGTTATTTTTAACTTCCATATCGTTTTTATTATTGCAAAAATAAGTTTTAAGATTCATAAGGATTTTTTATCTGTTCTAAACGCTTTTGCACGAAAAAAATCAAAGAGTGTGATGCCTTTCTTTTATCATCGAAGTTGAATAACTGGTTAACATTTTATTTGTTTTCATTAATTTGAATCTTTTATCTTTGGCATTAAACATTTTTTATGAAGTTTATCGTTTCCTCTTCTCAATTATTAAAACATGTACAGCAAATAAGCGGAGTGATCAGTGCCAATACTGTTTTGCCAATACTTGAAGATTTTCTTTTTGAAATTGATAAAAACAAACTGACTATTGTAGCTACCGATTTGGAAACGGTTATGAAAATTCATATGGATGTTGAGGCGAAAGACAGTGGCAGAGTTTGTATTCCGGGAAAGATTCTTCATGATTCACTTAAGAATATTCCTGAGCAACCCCTCACTTTTACTATTGATAAAAACAACGGCGTAGAAATTACAAGCGATAATGGAAAATATAAGGTGATGGGCGAAAATCCTGACAATTTTCCAAAGGAACCGCTGGCAGAAAGCGCCAGTTCTTTTACAATGCCTTCTTCTGCTTTGGTAACGGCTATCAATAAGTGCATTTTTGCCACCAGCACGGATGAACTTCGCCCGGCAATGACTGGAATTTTCTTCGAACTTACTCCACAGGGAATTACAACGGTTGCCACAGACGCACATCGTCTTGTTCGCTTTTCACGCACTGATATTTCATCTCCCGAAAAAGCTTCCTTTGTGGTACCAAAAAAGCCACTTAACTTATTAAAAAACGTACTTCCCAATACAGATGCCGAGCTGACAGTTTCTTACAACAGCAATCATCTTTTCGTAAGCCAGGATGGAATAGAAATGGTCTGCCGGCTTATCGATGCAAGGTTTCCTGATTATAAAGTGGTGATTCCATCTGATAATCCGTATAAGCTCACGGTAAATAAAAATGATTTTCAAAATGCACTGCGCAGGATAAATGTATTCAGTAATAAAAGCACCAACCAGGTTGCGCTTTCTATTTCCGGAAGCGAATTGCAACTTTCCGCCCAGGATGTTGATTTTAGTTTTGAAGGAAACGAAAGAATGACTTGTCAATATGATGGCGATGATTTGCAGATTGCTTTCAACGCAAAATTTTTAATTGAGATGCTGAATGCAGCAGATACTGATGAAGTAGTTATAGAATTAAGTACACCAACAAAAGCAGGGATCATTAAACCTTCAGAACAGGAAGAAAATGAGCAACTGCTGATGTTAGTGATGCCATTAATGCTAAATAGTTAGCATAATTTTGTATTAGGTTTCAGTTTAATAGTTTAAATGGGGTCTGTTTACGGGCTCCATTTTTAATTACAGTAATCTTTTAATTTTCATAGCTTTCTTCATCGCACAATTTCAGTATTTTTAAGAACTGCAAGATTAATAAACATGGTGACTATTCGGACTTTTCAAAATTACTTTTCGGCTCATATAGCTCTTACGAAATTAAGAGACGCGGGAATCAACTGTTTTTTGAAAGACGAATTTACTGTGACTGTTGATCCAATACTATCAAATGCTGTCGGAGGAATAAAACTGGTAGTAGTTGAAGAACAGGCCGATGAGGCTATTGAATTATTAAAAGAATTCGATGAAGCCTATCGTAAAACTGTTGCTTGCCCAAGATGCGGAAGCAAGTCTATTGAGCTTGTGCCGCGGCAAACGACTGCGAACC
>Ga0157371_10004151_pt1 | contig 12773 bp, 11 predicted proteins | sample C45metaG_FD_113462 | JGI IMG/M metagenome (GOLD analysis project Ga0157371, IMG submission 113462) | Corn rhizosphere microbial communities from Kellogg Biological Station, Michigan, USA - C4-5 metaG | ecosystem: Host-associated > Plants > Roots > Rhizosphere > Soil | place: USA: Michigan... | reverse complement strand
TGAAAAAAGAAAGAATGCCGGCGATCAAAAGTGCTTATACCGGAAGTCATTTCAGCAATGTAGAAATCAAGCAAATCCTATGTTCAAAAGAAATCTCTTTCTGTGAACTGGAGGATGAAGTGCTGTTTGATAAAGTAACTGATTGTCTGATCAATGGGGGAGTGGTGGGTTGGTTTACAGGAAGAGCGGAATTTGGTCCCCGGGCGCTTGGCGGCCGTTCCATCATTGCGGATCCGCGAAGGGCAGATGCCAAAGAAATTTTGAATCTTAAGATCAAAAGAAGGGAAAGTTTCCGGCCTTTTGCGCCTTCCATTTTGAAAGAATATGTTTCCGAATATTTTGAATGGAGTGATGAAGTTCCATTTATGGAGAAGGTTTTTCCGATCAAAGAATCGAAGCGAAAAGAAATTCCGGCAGTTACCCATGTTGATGGTACCGGGCGTTTACAAACGGTAGATAAAGAGCTTTCACCACCCTATTATCAATTGATTGAAACCTTCAGACAGAAAACCGGAGTACCCGTTTTACTCAATACTTCTTTTAATGAAAATGAACCTATTGTCAATTCTCCTGCAGACGCCTTGAACTGTTATCTGCGCACTGAAATGGACATGCTGGTGATGGAAAACATCATTGTTTCACGCACGGCACTTTATTGACAGCAGTGGAAATCTTAAATCAGGAGAATAATTAGAATGTTCACAAAATAATATTATCTTTATCTGCGTTTAGTAGATTGAATAAGTCGTACACATTCTTTTTTACCTTAACCAGCTTAATGAAAGTCTCCATCATAACCGTAACAATGAACTCTGAAAAGTTTCTTTCAGATTGTATTAATTCTGTCCGCCATCAGAATTATAAGAATATTGAACACATCATCATTGACGGGAAATCCCACGATGGAACTTTAGATATTATCCTTCAGAATTTAAATCATATTTCTTACTGGATCTCGGAAACAGATCGCGGCATGTATGATGCGATCAACAAAGGCCTTGAGATGGCGACGGGCGATATTGTAGGTATTCTGAACAGCGATGATATTTTTGCTTCTGCAGACGCAGTCAAAAGTATTGTAGATTGTTTTGAAACCTGTGATACCGACTCTGTTTATGGTGACCTGGTGTATGTAGATGCCAACAATACCCAAAAGATCCTGCGCTACTGGAAAGGAGTTTCGTATAAACGATCGCGCTTCCGGTATGGCTGGATGCCGGCTCATCCTACCTTTTATGTACGACGCGAACTGATCAAACAATATGGTTTATACGAGAATCATTATTACACCGCTGCAGATTATGAGTTCATGGCCCGTTACCTTTTTCTGAATAAAGTGAGTTCCCGTTATATAGATACAATGCTGGTAAAAATGCGCACTGGTGGCCTGAGCAATGAAAATTTAAAGAGCCGGATTCGTGCCAACAGGCGCGATTTTCTTGCCATGAAAAAGAATAAAATTCCTTTTTCTTTTATTGTTTCCATATTAAAACCCCTGATCAAACTGCCACAGTTTAATTCGCCCTATGCAAAGCAATATGCAATTGATGACACTGAAGAACAATTCTTCACGTCGCCGGTTGCATTACTACCCGCCGAATAAATGCATAGATTTGTAAGATGAATTTTTTTAGATCAAAAAAAATTACTCCTCTCTACCGGGGCTTCTCATGGCTTGCCCAGGATATTCATTCACATATTCTTCCCGGAATTGATGATGGATCGCCGGATATTGAAACTTCACTCCAGCTTTTACAGTCGCTTTCTGATGCCGGGATTAATAAATTTATTTGTACCCCGCATGTGATTGGCGATATGTATCGCAATACACCGCAAACCATCAATGATGCTTTAGAAAAACTAAAAAAAGCGTTGCATCAGAATGGGATGTCAATGGAAATAAGTGCGGCTGCAGAATATATGATGGACGATCATTTTTTAGAGTTGCTGCGCAATAAACAGCCCTTGATGAAGCTTGCGAAAAACTATATTCTGACAGAACTATCTTATTCTACTGCCCCGGAAAAACTGGAAAAGATCTCTTTTGAAATCAATATCAACAATTACCAGCCTTTGATGGCGCATCCGGAACGCTATCCTTATTATCACAACAATTACGATGCATACTACCGTATGAAAGAACTGGGGTTTTTACTCCAGGTCAATCTTCTCTCTCTTACAGGCTATTATGGAAAAAATGTAGCAAAAGCCGCCAAATTTATTCTTGAAAACAAACTTGCCGATTTTGTAGGAACCGACCTGCACCATTTTAATCACCTGAATGTGCTCACTGATACCAAATCAATTGAAATCTTTGAAAAGTATTTGGGAGACAGGATCTTTAATGAGTTTTGATGTATAATATTCAACCGACTGTTAGAACCAGGTGAAATGTTCTGTTCTGCAATTAATTGGCACGACTTTTTGAGAGAATATCCTTGATATTTTATTCAAAAACGGATTTTGTAAAAAAACTACAACAATGAAAATTAAAATCATTCCCTTCGTCATCCTGTTATTTATCTCGTCAACGCTTTTTTCCCAGGGCTTAACTTTTGGAATAAAGGCCGGGGCCAATATGGGCAAAATTTCGGGACATTCTTTTAAGGATGAATATAACCTGGGATATCATGCAGGTGCATTTGTTACAATAGGCGGCAAAAAATGGGCTATTCAGCCTGAAGTTATATTTAACCAGGTAAATACTGACACTGCCACCAGTTTCCAGGAAATAACAGGATTAAATAATATCGATAAAATTCAACTACATTATTTAAGTATCCCGATTATGATCAATTACAACATCAGTAACCTTCTTGCGTTGCAGTTTGGACCACAATTCGGAATATTGATTGATAAAAATAAAAATCTTGTTCAAAACGGCAAAGATGCCTTCAAATCCGGAGATTTTTCTCTTGCCGGAGGCTTGCAGTTAAACCTTTTGAAATTCAGGGTTTATGGGCGATTTGTGGGCGGACTTACTGACTTGAATAACCTTGACAACAATGATACCTGGAAAGTGAATACGATTCAGCTTGGTGTTGGATTGGCTTTATAAATTTTAACGGATCACTTCTATCTCATCCTGTTCATTCAATTTAATGATCGAAGAAGGAGCGCTTTTAGAAAAATCATTTTGACGGTGTTGAACAATTAAATCAACACCTTTTTTTATTTGCAAAGACACCTCATTGAAATCCTGTGGAAATTTTTCGCCTGAAATATTGGCGGATGTTGACACCAAAGGTTTTTTTAATTCTTTAATCAATTGCCTGCAAAAATCATCTCTCACAATCCTGATGGCAACGGAACCATCTTCATTAATGAGATTGGATGGCAGGTTGAAAGCATTTTTAAAAATGGCGGTCGTAGGTCTTTTAGCAGAAGAAATATAAGAAAGTATTTTTGAGGAAGGGCTGGAAACATAATTGTGAATCATTTTATCACCGTCTACCAAAATGATCATTGATTTTTTTTCTTCCCTCTTTTTTAACAGAAAGATCTTTTTAACTGCAGATGAATCGGTAGCATCACAACCAATTCCCCAAATAGTGTCGGTGGGGTAGAGGATGATTCCCCCTTTTTCTAAAACTGCCAGACAATTGTTGATATCACTTTCAAAATTATTCTCCATCTTATTAAAAATTAATTACCATTTTTCATTAACGTCTTTTGTTTCCTTCCTGATATTTTTTACTTTTTGTAATTTAGAGGTAAACCATTTTTTTTGCTCTTCAATGATGCTTTCAACTTCCGCATTATCATACTTCAATAACTTTCCTGATAATCTGCGCCATTTTAAAAAACCAAGCACATAAGCAACAGGAAAGGGTTTGCGCAAGTCAAGCAAAGTATACAGCGGAATATTTTTCATTTTTCTGATCAATAAACTATAACTATCTGCAACTTCCTTTTTACAATCATGAATAACATGAGCTGCAGGCAAAACTCCAATTTTCATTCCATGAAACTGAACACGGGAGGCGTAATGATTGTCTTCACCATAATGAAAAAAAACAGGATGAAATAAACCTGTTTTTAAAACGCATTCTCTCGTCATCATCCACGCAGCCGCGTTTACAAATCGCATTGCATAAGGTTTGTGGATATCAAAATTATTTTCTGCGGAAAACATTTTATTGATTATGTCATCAGAATAATTTCTTCTTAAAAAGTTTTTAAAAACCGGTTCAATTTCTTTCCCGTTTGCTTCTAATTGCAGTGGACTTAATAAACCAAAACGCGGATTCTTTTTCAATGCTTCAGCTAATTGAGAAATGGTATTTTTAAAAACATAAGCGTCCTGGTTCAACAAAAAAATAAAATCTGCACCGTTCTTCATGGCAAAATCAATTCCCAGATTATTCGCCTGACCAAAACCCAGGTTTTCTTTACTTTTTATCAGGTGAATATTTTCAAATGAATTTATGATATCTAAAGTATTATCTGTAGATGCATTGTCAATTACAATCACTTCAGTTTTAATGTTGCTTTGCAATAAATCATGCAAACATCTTTCAATCCATGGGGCTCCATTGTAGGTTACAATTATTGAGAAGATTTCAGGCATCGAAGATTGAAAATGATTATTTGCAAATGTAATTCAACATAAACTTTATCACCTTATTTTTGACAAAACCGGTTTGATCAAAATGCAGCTTTCAGTTATTTTTACAACTTATAATTCTCCTCAGTGGCTTGAAAAAGTTTTGTGGGGTTATCAATACCAGGAGTTTAAAAATTTTGAAGTGATCATAGCTGATGATGGCTCAACCTCGGAAACGGGAGATGCCATAAAGAAAATGCAGCAACAGGTTGATTATCCGATCCGTCATACCTGGCATGAAGACAAAGGTTTTCGTAAATGCGAGATTTTGAACAAAGCAATCGTTGCTTCTGCTTCTGATTATCTTGTTTTCAGCGATGCCGATTGTATTCCACGTAAGGATTTTTTACAGGCGCATCATGATCATAAAGAAAAGAATCATTTTCTTTCCGGAGGTGCCATAAGACTTCCAATGAATTTGAGCGAGAGGATCAATAAAGAAAATATCTTTAACGAAGATGCTTTCGATAAAAACTGGCTCATCAGAAATGGTTTAAAACGTTCCTTTTTAAAAAACTTAAAGCTGACAAAAAATAAATCATTCGCGAGGCTGATGAATCAATTAACTTTTACAAAAGCGACCTGGAATGGAGGCAATGCAAGTGCCTGGAAAAAAGATATTCTGGCTGTGAATGGTTTTGATGAGCGAATGCGATACGGCTCCGAGGACCGCGAGTTTGGTGAGCGAATGATGAATAATGGAATTAAAAATAAGCAAATCAGGTATAGTGCAATATGTATTCATCTTGATCATTCAAGAGGTTATGTAAATCAAAAAGATTTGGATAATAACGCGATTATCAGGAATGAAACCAAAGCTGAAAGTAAGAGCTGGACTGATTTTGGGATTAAAAGGACAGTAAATGAATAAATGATCGTCTTTTATTATCTGCGTTAATTTTATTTTTTAATCCTGTTATAATTTTTAAAACCAAAAAGTAACCTTCCATTTAAAAATGTTTTTTCAAACCATGTAAGCAAACGATATTTTAATTTTTCATGTTTTTGCAATTTGGTTATCTGCGGATCTTTTTCATAACGGAGCTGATGCTTCCAATCAAATTTCTTTATAAAATCTTTCATTACTTCCGGATGTGTTTCTTTGTACAGTTTTATTTTGCTTAAATCGCCGTAATCAAATAATTCGCCTTCGTTTTTAAACATTGCATCTGTAGATTGCTGTCCTGAATAATTGGTGTGATGATTTTTTCTTTTTTTCTGCATTAAATACGGAGGTCTTACAAAACCATAATGGAAAATATATGCATCAATTTCGACAACATTTAATTTAAAAGTATTTTCTTTTTTATAATAATCCTTTCCATCAAAATCGGGCATTCTTCTGAATGACTGTGCATCGCGCCAGGAGTGAATTTCAGGATCATTTCTAATGATACGAATTTCCCTCGGATACCATGCATGCGACAAAACAAAATGATCATAATCGCCCCAAAAATGTTTGAACTTAAAAAGAAAGCCTTCAACTTCCGGGTCATTCAAATACTTCTCACAACTCTCTTTTATCACGGGTAGATATTTTTCGTGAACTACTTCATCGCTTTGAATGTAAAACAGCCAATCGCCGGTGCATACTGCTTTTGCGATGTCGGTCTGATGCGCATATTCCTGTCCGTTGGGATATTTTTCAAGGTCCCAAACAGTGCGGATAATTTTAATTTTATCTGATTGAATACTCCTGATTTCCTGCTCTGTAAAATCATCTTCGTCACAATTGCCCAAAACAACAATAAATTCATGCACCAGAGGTAACAAGCATTCAATAGAAGCTTTTACAGGATAGTAAAGTTTGGTTGCATTTTTGGTAAAAGTAAATCCGCTTATTTTCATTGTATCGCTTTGTGATCGCGCTCAAAAGTAAATCAAGTTTGTACAGTGCGATGGGAAAATCTTTTCAATTTATTTAAAAATCGCTTTCATTTCAGGTAATTATATTTGCAAAAAAAATTATTAAAATGGATCTTGAAAAAATGATCAGTGAAGTTTGGAACAACAGGGAATTGTTGAAAGATGAAACTTATACTGATGCCATCAGAAATGTGATTGATAAAGTGGATGAAGGAAGTTTGCGAACTGCAGAACCGGTTCATGCAACGACTTTCAATAAAGAAGCTGAAGATAGCTGGAAGGTGAATGAATGGGTGAAACAAGCGATCCTGCTGTATTTTGGAATACAAAAAATGGAAACTTATTCGCTGCCGCCATTTGAGTTTTATGATAAAATGAAATTGAAAAAAAATTATAAGGACCTGGGTGTCCGTGCAGTTCCTCACGCGATTGCACGATATGGAAGTTATCTTGCCCGCAATGTGGTTTTGATGCCGAGTTATGTAAATATTGGCGCGTATGTAGATGAAGGGACAATGGTCGACACGTGGGCAACTGTTGGAAGTTGTGCTCAAATTGGAAAACACGTGCATCTGAGTGGTGGAGTGGGTATTGGCGGAGTTTTGGAACCGTTGCAGGCAAGCCCGGTTATCGTTGAAGACGGTTGTTTTATTGGAAGCCGGTGTATTGTAGTTGAAGGAGTTCGTGTAGAAAAAGAAGCAGTTCTCGGGGCAAATGTTGTGCTCACTCAATCAACAAAAATTATTGACGTTAGCGGAAAAGAACCAATAGAAACAAAAGGTGTTATTCCAGCAAGAAGCGTGGTAATTCCCGGAAGTTATCCGAAGAAATTTCCTGCCGGAGAATATAACGTCAGTTGCGCTTTGATCATCGGAAAAAGAAAAGAAAGCACTGATAAAAAAACAAGCCTGAATGATGCATTGAGAGATTTTAATGTGAGTGTTTAATTTCAAAATGGGGAAATGGGAAATGGGAAACAAAATGTTTCGAAATTCTTCACTTCTCAAAACCTCAATTTTGTGATTTTTGAGAGGCTCATGATATTCTCTTCTGCATATTCTTTTGCTTTCGAAATGACTATTTTATCGTCCATCACATTTCTTAAAGAACAAAGTTGCTATTTTTATACTACAAGCTATTTTTTGTATACGTATAACTTAGAAGAAATTTCTTTAAAAGCATTACCCAGGTTTTGAATAATGTCATCAGCGACTAAGGCTTCCTGTGAAATATCTTTTGCAGCAATATCACCAGCCAGTCCATGAAGATAAACCCCTAAGATACAGGCACTCAAAGGAGCATATTTTTGGGCAAGCAATCCGGTGATCATTCCTGTAAGAACATCTCCCGTACCCGCTGTGGCCATTCCTGCATTACCCGTTGAATTGAAATATCCTTTTCCCTGTGGAGTGGCAATAAAACTATAATGGCCTTTCAGAACAATAAAAATGTCCAGTTCTTTTGCTTTCAATAATGCCAGATCAATCAGTTCTAAGTATGAACCGGTTTTTCCAAATAATCTTTCAAATTCTTTAGGATGTGGAGTGATAATACTTTCTTTTGGAATTGATTGATACAAAGATTGGTTTTCACTTAAAACATTTAATGCGTCTGCATCAATCACCACCGGTTTTTTAAATTCACTGAACAGCTTTTGTAATAAATTTTTATGAGAAGGATATTTACCGATTCCAGGGCCGATTCCTATTACATCAAAACCGCCAACATCTTCTATATCTTTTATAAATTCATCGCCTGAAACTTTACACATGGCTTCCGGCACAGCAGTTTGAAGGATCGTATATCCTGCTTCACAAATGATACCCGTTAATTTACCAACGCCACTTCTTAAACAAGCCCGGGAAGCGAGAACAGCAGCGCCCATCATTCCATAACTACCGGCTAACAGGCAAGCATACCCGAAATTTCCTTTATTGGAAAATGCATCTCTTGGCCTGTAAATTGCCTGAATTATTTCTTCATCAATAAATTCAAATGGAGTTGATTGGCCTTTCTCAAACTTTTCTGAAAGTCCAATATCAAGTAAGATTACTTTTCCAAAATGTGGTGCATTTTCGGGTATTAAAAATGCAAGCTTGATGTTTTGAAAAGTAAGGGTGAAAGTTGCTTTAATAACCGGGTTATTTTTTGAAGTTTTATCAACATACATCCCTGACGGAACATCAATTGAGATCACTTTAAAAGAGTTATTGTTGATGTATTTTATTAAATCAGCAACCAGGCCAACGGCTTTTTTATTTAACCCCGTACCAAAAAGTGCATCAATGATTACATCATCGTTTGATAAAGATGGGAAGGAATTTTTATCTTCAATGAAAATTATTTCTGCAGAAGTTTTTTGTACTCTTTTTAGATTAGTTACAAAATCAGCAGAACCGGATGATCTTCCCTTTAGAATAAAAACTGTAACGTGATATTTTTTTTGTGCCAAGAGTCTGGCGATTGCAAGCCCGTCACCACCGTTATTTCCTGTTCCGCAAAATATTTTAAAACCAATATTTTTATTAAAGTTTGTACTGATCCAGTTGAAACACGCTGTAGCAGCTCTTTCCATCAGATCAACCGATTTGACTGGCTCATACTCAATGGTATAAGAATCCCAATTTCTTATTTGTGAAGCTGAAAATATTTTCATTTTGAATTGCCAATTCTTATGAATGAATAAGACAACCTAAAAATTTCAAACCGTTCTGAACAGCCTAGACTTTTAGATACCTTTCTTTAAGAACATTAACGTGATGTGCCAGATGGCCCGCAATTGTGTAGCCAAGTGCCTTTACACTCATTTCATAATTACTTGCTTTACCAACTGTATTTAACTGTTCTTCTGAAAAACTATTAAAAAGAAAGTCAGTAGTTTTTCTCACTGCCATTAATTCTTCAGTAAGTTCATTCCAATTCCTTTTATCAGCATTTGAATTTTTAGCATAGCTGTTTTCATCAAATGATGGCAAAGTGTTTACATCTTTTCTTGCAAAAGCCAGGGCACGGTAAGCAAAAATTCTTTCTGTATCTATGATATGTTGCAATACTTCTTTGATTGTCCATTTACCTTCTGCATATTTGTAATCCCTTTTTTCTTCATCAATTGAGCTAAAAAAACTTTGAATTTCAGGGATTTGATTTTTCAAAGCATCTCCCAAATTTTCATTTTCAACCAACTTAATATAGTTATAAAAATAGTCCGGATAAACACCGGTTTTTCTTTTTTCAGTTTCCATTTTTCTGTTTTTTAAGTAAAAAAATATTTATCAAAAGTACTATAATTCAGCCAGCAGGATTTTGAATTATTGGTTTGTTTACGGCAACGGGAAATGCGATTGATAGCATGCCGGAAATAAAAAGACTGGCAGGAAATTATTGCTGCCAGTCTTTTTCTATTTTTTAAAAGAAGTTTTTTAATCTCTGTTCCTGCGTTTCACTTTTGATTTAGGAAGCCTTTCTTTTTTTGATTTTTCAGCTTTTAATGTGGAATCAAGCTTCAGCGCATTGTAGGCATTCAATTCGCCACCTGTTTTAGAAATGTCTGAAAGGTTAACCATTTCATCTGTGCCGGGCAATTTTACTTTTTCTGTTTGTGGAGAAACAGAATTGTCGATTGCATATTTTACCTGCTCAGCAGTTAATGAAGGATAATACTCACGAATCAAAGCAGCAACGCCCGCAACCACTGGTGTAGCCATGCTTGTTCCGGAATAATTACCATATTTATCGCCGCCGGGTAAGGTAGAATAAATGTTTACGCCGGGAGCAAAAACATCCACAGAATTTTTTCCATAATTACTGAAACTTGCGGTGAATCCGCCATTGGTAGAATCTCCACTGGCACCTACGGTAATAAAATTGCCGGCTACTCCCGATTTATCAAGGTAAACAGGATTTGGATAATTTTCTGTCGAATCAATATTTTTGGCATCATTCCCAGCAGCATGAACTAGAAGAACATCTTTGCTTGCAGCATATTTAACCGCATCATCAACCCAGCTTTTTTGTGGGGAAAAGCTTTTACCAAAGCTCATGCTGATGACTTTTGCGCCGTTATCAACTGCATAGCGAATTGCATTGGCAATATCTTTATCATGCTCATCACCATCAGGAACTGCACGAACCATCATGATGCGCACATTATCTGCTACTCCCTTCATACCAATTCCGTTATTTCTTACAGCAGCAATAATTCCTGAACAATGGGTTCAATGTGAAGGAGTTCCGGCCATTACATCGTTGTTACCATAATAGCGGTCATTGATATTATCTGGATCATCTTTTACAATGTCATTTCTAAAATCTTTAGGCGGAGTGGAAGCTGCTTCTCCTTTACGGATTTCGCCACGTAAATATTCAAGGATGTCAGTGTTTGAAATGTCGTAACTATTATTTGCTTTGGCCATATTCAAATAAATGGCAGCAGCAATTTTGGCATCAGGATCTTCAGAAGTATACCCCTTAACATCTTTACCGGTAAACTCAGTTTTCCCAAGATCTTTTGCAATTACAGAATCACCCTTTTCGAGGACAGGTAAAATTCGTTGCATTTGCATAAGCTGAGCCGGATCAACACCATTTGTTACAGCATCTTTTGCCCTTAAATAAGTGGCATATTCTGCTTTCTGTGCATTGGTCATTGAAGTGGTATCAGGGGCGGAAGTATCATATTTTGATTTTAGTTTCCAATAAACTCTTGCTGCTTCATAAGAATCCTGGTGCACATTTTTTCCATCTTTTCCACCAATAAAATTCCATCCATACACATCGTCAACATAGCCATTTTTATCATCGTCAATTCCGTTGTTTGGAATCTCTCCCGGATTGTGCCACAGAATTGATTTTAAATCCTGCTGTAAAGTATCAACACCACTGTCTATTACTGCAACGACAACCGGTTCGCTCTTTTTCCCTTTCAAAAAATCATAAGCTTTATCAAGGCTGATCCCATAATATCCGGTTGTGGCACGATCCAATTCGAACCAATCATTTGGCGCCGCTTTTTTAGTTACAACCGAATCAGTAGAATCACTGGAATCGGTTTGTGCGAAAGTGTAAAATGGTAATGAAGCCATCAGGGCTATTCCCAGAAAAATCCGTTTACTACTTGTCATTTTAATTGTTTAATTTTTAAGAATGCAAAGATTTACCTTTTATCTTTAAGTTGGATAACCGTTGAAAATAATTATAGAATATTTACAATTCGTTTTTACGAATTATAAATATCTTATACTGTAAATTTTATTCCCTGGGCTAAAGGTAATGTATCAGAATAATTGATGGTATTTGTTTGCCTGCGCATGTAAACTTTCCATGCATCGCTGCCGCTTTCACGACCACCACCGGTTTCTTTTTCCCCGCCAAAAGCACCGCCAATTTCAGCTCCGGAAGTTCCGATATTTACATTTGCTATTCCACAATCGCTGCCACGATTAGAAAGAAATGTTTCTGCTTCACGGAGATTTAATGTAAAGATTGCGCTAGATAATCCCTGAGGTACGGCGTTCTGAAGCTCAATAGCTTCTTCCAAAGTTTTATATTTTATTAAATAAAGAATCGGCGCAAAAGTTTCATGTTGTACAATTTCCATATCGTTGCGAACTTCAGCAATGCACGGTTTTACATAACAACCGCTTTCAAATCCTTTACCGGAAAGAGTTCCGCCTGGCAACGCCATTTTTCCACCTTGTTTTTTTATCTGATCGATCGCATGCAGGTAAGCGGTTACCGCATCCTGATCGATTAACGGGCCTACATGATTTTCCTCCTTTAAAGGATCACCGATCTTTAATTGCTTGTAAGCGTTCACTAATTTCTTTTTGAAGGCATCATAAACATCTTCATGAATAATTAATCTCCTTGTTGTGGTGCAGCGCTGGCCTGCTGTTCCAACAGATCCAAATAAACACCCAACTAAGGCTATATTCAAATCTGCATCCTTAGAAATAATGATTGCATTATTTCCTCCTAATTCAAGTAAACTTTTTCCAAGCCTTGCGCCAACTGCGGCACTTACTGCTTTTCCCATTCTTGTAGAGCCGGTTGCAGAAACCAAAGCAACCTTTGGTTCATTGCAAAGCCATTCGCCAACCTCGCGGCCACCGGTTACCAAATTACAAACCCCTTCCGGAACGTTGTTTTCCTTAAATACTTTTGAAATAATATTCTGGCAGGCAATTCCGCAAAGCGGTGTTTTTTCTGAAGGTTTCCAGATACAAACATCCCCGCAGACCATTGCTACCAGGCTGTTCCAGCTCCAGACAGCGACAGGGAAATTGAACGCGGAAATTATTCC
>Ga0157371_10004149_pt1 | contig 12775 bp, 10 predicted proteins | sample C45metaG_FD_113462 | JGI IMG/M metagenome (GOLD analysis project Ga0157371, IMG submission 113462) | Corn rhizosphere microbial communities from Kellogg Biological Station, Michigan, USA - C4-5 metaG | ecosystem: Host-associated > Plants > Roots > Rhizosphere > Soil | place: USA: Michigan... | reverse complement strand
AGGCGATGACGAACACCGCGATGACGGCGAGGGTGATGAGGAGCGTCGCCCTCGATCGAGAGCGTGGTTGCTGTTGCTCGTCTGTGGCTGTAGAAGTCAAGAGACTGCTCCCGGGTAGAGAATCATTGTTTGCGGCGCGACTGAGCGGCGGGCCCTAGCTCCCCATCCTAGGACAGCCTTACCAGGGACAAGACGCCCCCGCGGGAAGCTGCTAACCGGCTGAACAGCCTCTGAGAGAGCGCGTATCGCCGCCGGCGGCGACGACCTTGAGATCGGCCAGGGACTCGTCGAGAGTCTTGACCGCCAACACCGTGAGCCCCTCCGGCACATGCCCGACGACCTCGTCGCAGTCGCCCTGCGGGGCCAGGAAGACCGTCGCCCCGGCGCGCAGCGCGCCATACATCTTCTGGCGGATGCCGCCGATCTTCCCGATGACGCCCCTGTCGTCGATCGTCCCGGTTCCCGCCACGTGTGTGCCACCGGTGAGCGACCCCGGCGTGAGCTTGTCGATGATCCCGAGCGCGAACATCTGGCCGGCGGACGGGCCGCCGACGTTCTCGAGCTGGATCTTCACCTCGAACGAGAAGTCGTAGTCGATGGCGACGCCGATCCCCAGGATCGGCACCGGGTTCGCGCCGCCGCTGGAGAAGGAGGTCGCTTGCACCGTCCGCGCCTCCCCATCGCGCAGGAGATCGACGCTGAGGACCGATCCGGCCTTGTGGGAGCCGATGGCCTTGCGCAGGCCCGCAATGGAGGCAACCTCGGTGCCGTCGACCCCGGTGATCGTGTCGCCGGCCTCGAGCACGCCGACCGCCGGCGATCCCTTCTGCACCTCCCGCACCGTGACGGTCGCGGGAACCTCGTGGCCGAGGGAGCGCAGCGCGGCCGCGATGGCATCCTTCTGCGAGTTCTGCATCTCGAGCGCGCCCTGCTTGTTGGAGTCCTCGACCGAGTACCCGGCGGGGTAGACCGAGGCGACCGGGAGCACGGCCTGGCTCGGATCGAACCAGGCGGATGCGACATCCAGCCAATTGGGCAGGTTGCCCGGGTCGCCCGCGAGGTTCACCGTCAGCATGTCGAGCGCGCCCGTCGTCTCCCAGGTCTTCTGCCCGGGTATCTCGATCATCGGGGTGGACTTCCCGCCGATCGTCACTTGGCCGAGGGTGTCGAACACCGGGCCGGGACGTTCGATCACATACGGGGACGGCAGGAGCGCGAACACGAGCGTGCCGATCAACGCGATCACGAGCAGCGCCCACCCCGCACGGACACGACGGGGGGAACGGGGGCTCCGGACGGTGTGCAGGTCCCCTGAGAAGAGTGTCACCGCCGTCCTTCCGGTCGAAAAATCCTGATGTTCGCCACGGGCGCACAGTCGAGCGTCAAGCCTAGGTCAATTCACAACCTGAGCGGCCACGCGGCGACTACCGTAGTTTGCATGCCTGATGACTCGGAGGAAGGCCAGGAAGACGAATTCCGCGACATGCTGCGCGAATTCCTGGCCGGCAACTCGGATATCGACCCCAGCCGCCTCGCCAGCGCGGCCGGGCTGCCGGACGACCCCGCCATGCTCCAACAGCTGATCGGCCAGCTGCAGAACGCCCTCAACAGCAGCGGTGACGGCATCAACTGGGGTCTCGCCGAGGAGCAGGCCAAGGCGCTCGCCGGCAAGGACAGCAAGCCAACGACGCCGGCCGAACGAGAGGCGCTCGAACAGGCGTTCAGCGTCGCCGAGCTGTGGCTGAGCGAGGCGACCGTCATCTCCGAACTCACCGTGACCCCGCGCCTGCTCAGCAGGACCGAGTGGATCAAGGCCACCATGCCGGTCTGGATCCAGCTGGCGGAGCCGGTCGCCACGAACATCGCGAACGCCCTCACCCAGGTGCTGCAGGAGCAGGCTCCGGAAGAGATGTCCGGGATGATCGAGGGCGCGAGCAAGATCATGCGCAACGTCGGCGGGACCCTCTTCGCCATGCAGCTCGGCCAGGTGGTCGGGCAGCTGGCCGGCGAGGTCGTCTCCGGGGGCGACATCGGCATCCCCCTGCTCGGGACGATGGGCGGCGCGGAGCAGCAGGCCGCCATCCTCCCGCAGAACCTCGTGGCATTCGGCGAGGGCCTCGACATCGACGACGAGCAGGTGGAGCTCTATCTCGCGGTGCGCGAGCTCGCCCATGCCCGGCTGTTCCGGCACGCGAAGTGGCTGCGCCTGCAGCTCATGACCTCCATCACCGAGTTCGCCCAGGGCATCCACATCGACACGGAACGGATCGAGTCGCTCACCTCGAGCTTCGACCCGTCGAACCCCGAGGAGCTGCGGGATGCCATGGCCAGCGGCGCGCTGATCCCGCCGAAGACTCCCGCCCAGCTCGCCGCGCTGGCCAGGCTGGAGACGATGCTCGCGCTCATCGAGGGCTGGGTGGACGTGGTCACCGCCCAGGCGACGCTGCGCCTGCCGAAGTCGACCGCCATCGCCGAGACGGTGCGCCGCCGCCGTGCCGCGGGAGGCCCGGCCGAGTCGGCGTTCGCCACCCTGGTCGGCCTCGAGTTGCGCCCCCGCCGACTGCGCGAGGCCGCCGCCCTGTGGCAACGGCTGACGGATGAGGTGGGCGCCGAGCGCAGGGACGAGCTGTGGTCGCACCCCGACCTCGTTCCCACGCCGGAGGACATCGACGACCCGAGCGCACTCATCGCCCGGCTGACCAACCCGCAGCCGGAGCCGGACGACGTGGACCAGGCGATCGAGGACCTGCTCAACGACGAACGCGACGATCGGCCGCGCGAGGACGGCAGCGGCTCGGCGGAAGATCCGTCCTAGGCGGTCCGCTCGACGTCGCGAAGTCACGGAGTCACGGAGTCGCTACGGCGCTGTGGCGCTGTGGCGCTGTGGATTGATCGCTCGCGGTTTCCCCGAACCGGTCATGATCGTGGCGTGATCCTGAAACTCGATCCCCGCTTCCCCCTTCTCTGGCGTACTCCGACGAGCCTGCAGTTCGGCGTCGACGCTCCGCCGGCCGTGCTGAGCGCCGTGACGAACGCCGACGAGCGCATGATCGCCGCACTGGTCGGCGGGGTCAGCCGCTCCGGGCTCAGCGCGATCGGCACCGGTGCCGGAGCGGCGGAGGCCCAGGTGGCCCGCTTGCTCGACGCGGTCTCCCCCGTGCTCCTGCCCGCCTTGCCCGCCCGCGACGCGACCGCGCAGCTGGTTGCGGTGAGCGGAACCGGGCCGACGGCGGACGGTATCGCGGCGCTGCTGCGGAGCAACGGCATCCGGGTGCAGCTGAACGGCAGGGGAACTGGTCGAGTCGACCTCGCCATCATCGTCGCGCAGTTCGTGATCGAGCCGGAGCTGCACGGGCTGTGGCTGCGCCGCGACATCCCGCACCTCGCGGTGGTCTTCGGCGACACCGAGGTGCGGATCGGGCCGATGATCGAGCCCGGGAACGGCCCCTGCCTGCACTGCCTCGAACGCCGGAGAACGGATGCCGACCCGGCCTGGCCCGCCATCGCATCCCAGCTCTGGGGCAGGCCCAGTCCGGCGGAGACCGCGCTGACTTCCGGCGAGGCGGCCGCGATCGCAACCCGGCTCGCGCTGGCCCGCCTGGGGGGCCTGTCGGCGCTCGCCGAACCGCTGCCGGCCGCGACATCCCTGCACCTGGATGCGGGCAGCGGGCGGATCAGCCGGCGGAGCTGGCTCCCGCACCCCGAGTGCGCGTGCCTAGCTCTGCCAGGAAACGGCTGGGCTGACGCTCGCCGCGGGCGGAACCGCTCGCCGGGACCCTCGCCCAGGAGAGATGCAGCCGTCGCCGTGCCCGCGTGATCCCCACGTACAGCAGGCGCCTCTCCTCGTCTGTGGCTTCGAGGGTCTTCGCATAGCTGACCGGCACGAGGCCTTCGCTCACCCCGACGAGATAGACGGTGTCCCATTCGAGCCCCTTGGCGGAGTGCAGCGTCGCGAGGGTGACGGCGGCCATGGTGGGCTCGTGCTGGCTCGCCGCGCGCTCGAACAGCTCGTCGACGAACTCGCGCAGCGTCGCTCCCTGCTCCGACGATTCGGCCAGGCCCATGAGGGCGTTGAGCGACTCCCAGCGATCGCGCACCGCACCACGGGCCTCCGGAGCCTCCTGGGTCCAGCCGAGGGAACGCAGCACATCGCTCACCGTCTTGAACAGCGGCTCCTTCGTGCCCGCGACGAGCGCGCCCTTCAACATCATGAGCGCCTGCTTGATCTCCTGCTGTTCGAAGAAGCGGGTGCCGCCGCGCAGCTGGTAGCTCACCCGGGCGTCGCCCAGGGCCGCCTCGAGTGCGGCGGCCTGCCCGTTCAGGCGGTACAGGATGGCGATGTCCTGCGGCCGGGTTCCCTCGGCGATCTGCTCCGCGATGCGCGTGGCGACCGCCCTCGCCTCGGAGCTGTCCGTGCCGTAGTCGTCGATGGTGGGCTCGACGGGCTTCGCTGCCCTGGCCAGCGCCGCCCCGGTCCCCGAGCTCGCGGAAGGGCCACCCGCCGCATCCGCGTCCCGCGCCGCGGCGCGCAGGTGCAGCGCCCCCGTCCTGCCCCGCATGAGCCGGTTCGCCGCCTCGACGATGGGCGGGGTGGAGCGGTAGTTCTGCTCGAGGCGCACGACCGTGGCATCGCGGTAGCGCGCCGGGAATCCGAGCAGCGGGTCGGAGGATGCTCCGGCGAAGGAGTAGATGGTCTGGCTCACGTCGCCGACGACGCAGAGGTCGCGCCGGTCGCCGAGCCAGAGCTCGAGCAGCGCCTGCTGCAGCGGCGAGACGTCCTGATACTCGTCCACGACGAAGAAACGGTATTGCTCGCGCACCTGCTGGGCGACCCGCGGCTCCGATTCGATCATCCCCGCGGTCGCGAGCAGCACATCCTCGAAGTCGAGCTGGCGGCGCTCGTCCTTGAGCGACTCGTACGCCCGGTGCATGGCCACCGCCTTCTCCGCGTCGAGCATGGGCGGCAGCGTGCGACCGCCGAGCTTCGCCGCATACTGCTCGATGGTGAGCTGGGAGACCTTGCGCCATTCGATCTCGGCGGCGAGGTCGCGCAACGCCGCCGTGTCGAGCTTCAGCCGCAGGGTTTCCGCGGCATGACCGAGCAGGCGCCCCTTGCTCTCCAGGATGCGCGGCATGGTTCCGCCGATCACCTGCGGCCAGAAATAGCCGAGCTGGGAGAGCGCCGAGGCATGGAAGGTGCGTGCGGCGATGCCGGCCGCGCCCAGCTGCCGGAGCCGGCCGCGCAGTTCGGCGGCGGCCCGCGCGGTGAAGGTGAGCGCCATCACCCGGCCGGGCGCGTAGGCGCCGGTGGCGACCCCGTAGGCGATGCGATGCGTGATCGCCCGGGTCTTGCCGGTTCCCGCGCCCGCCAGCAGGCAGACCGGACCGAGCAGGGTCTGCGCGGCGACGCGCTGTTCGTCGTCGAGTCCGGCGAGCAGCTCTTCGGCCGAGGCCGGTGCCGACGCACTCACCAGGGCTGCCCGTCTTCGATGGGCCCGCCGAACCAGTCCTCGATGATGTAGCGCGCGATCGAGGTGTGGCCGGGCAGGATGATGCTGCCGAGCGCCGCCGTCAGCTCCTCGCGGCTGAACCAGCGCAGCTCGAGGATCTCGTCGCCGTCCGGGGTGAGCGTCCAGTCCTGGTCCGGATCGACCCGCGCGCGGAACCCCAGCATGAGCGAGGCGGGGAAGGGCCAGGGCTGCGAGCCGAAGTACACCGGGTCGACGATCCGGATGCCGGACTCCTCGAACACCTCGCGCAGCACCGCGCTCTCCAGCGACTCGCCCGGCTCGACGAAGCCGGCCAGCAGCGAGAAGCGGTTCTCCTCCCACAGCGCGTTCGAGCCGAGCAGCAGCCTGTCGTCCGCGTCGGTGATGCCGACGATGATCGCCGCATCGGTGCGCGGGAAGTTCTCCTGGCCGGGGCCCGCATCGGATGCCGGGTCGCGCCGGACCCATCCGCCCAGTTCCGGCACGGTCGGCTCCCCGGTCCGCGGCGAGAAGGCGTGCGACAGGTGCCAGTTGGCCATGGCCAGCGCCTCGGTGAAGAGCCCGGCGTCACGGTGGCTGAGGGCGGACCCGATCGAGCGGAGGTTCGCCCAGGATGCCGGGTCGGGGCTCAGCTGGGCCGCCACCTCATCCGAGACCACGGCCGCGAGCACGGGGGTCCCCACCGGCTCCGGGCTGGATGCCGCCAGCGAACGACCGAGGTAGATGCGCAGTTCGGCCTTCGGCACCCGATCGCCCGGCAGCAGCCGCAGCGCCGTCCCGTCGACCAGCGCGGCGCCCTTCCACAGCACGAGCACGCGGGCCGCGGAATCGGCGGCGAGCTCCTCGAACAGTCCCGGCCGGCTGCGGAACAGGTAGTCGCGATCGTGTTCGGACCTCGACAAGGGAAGTTCCGGGGGGAACGAACCAGACATCGAGATGCCAATCATCGAAGGGGGTGGGAACAGCGTGGCGTTGACACCGGTGGGCGGTGCGCAACCTACCCTGTCAAGTATGGCCAGATCTCATCTCACTCTAGCCGCGTTGGCAACCTCCGCCGTAGCCGGCCTCGACCTCGTCGGCACGGCCGGTTTCGGTTCGATCGCGCACGGCGATTTCGACTCCGCGCTCATCACCGGGCGCGACGGCAGGCATTGGATCATCCGGGTGCCGAGGTCCGAGGCGGCGGAGGCGGAGCAGTCCGCCGACCTGGTCTCGCTCAGGGCGCTCAGCGCCGGGGTGCGCTCCCGGCTGCCGTTCGCCGTCTCGACCTTCGCCGGGCAGACGCCGATCGACGGCACCCGCGCGGTGGTCTACGAGTTCGTCTACGGTTCGAAGGTCGGCCTCGGCGAGCTGCACGGGCGCGAGGACCTCGCCGCGTCCATCGGCCGCGCGGTCGCGGCCATCCACTCCCTCCCCACGAGCTTCGTGGCGGACGCCGGGCTCCCGGTGCTCACGCCGGTCGAGATCCTGCGCGCCAGCGTCACCATCATGGACCGCGCCTCGTCCACCGGCCTCGTCCCCGCCGCCCTGATCGGTCGCTGGGAGCGTGCGGCGGAGGACTCGGCACTGTGGCAGTTCGCGCCGACCGTGATCAACGGCAACCTCACGGCGAGTTCGTTCCTGAGCGCCGGCGACGAGGTCACGGGAATCCTCGGCTGGAATGCGCTCAGCGTCGGCGACCCGGCCCACGACCTGCACTGGCTGCTCGGAGCGCAGGGCGACAGCGTCACCGAGACCGCGCTCGACGCGTACACGCAGGCTCGCGGTTCCAGCGACCGCCAGCTCACCCAGCGGGCGATGCTCTACCGGGAACTCGAGATCGCCCGGTGGCTGCTGCACGGAACCCAGGAGCACAGCACCGAGATCGTGGATGACGCGGTCGGCATGCTGCACGGCCTCGTCGACAGCGTGGAGGGCGACCTGAACCAGGCGCTCAGCCACAACACCATGCCGATCCTCGCCGTGGACGAGGTCGAGGCGCTGCTCGACCGCACCCAGCGCAGCTACTGACCCGCACCGGGCGCTTCGACGGGCTCAGCGACCGGTCACCCGGTCACCTTCCCCGAGCCTGTCGAAGGATCACTACGGCGTGGCCAGGACGAGCACGAACAGGGCGAGGCTCGCGAGACCGATCCCCATGCGCAGCACCCAGGCCCGCCTTGCGTGATGCGCGATGGGCGCGGCATGCGATTCGCCTTCGGATGCCGCGGCGAGCGCGGCCTTCCGCATCCGGGTCATCCTGCGTGCCTGCCGCACGGCGATGCCCGTCAGCACCACGAGGACGATCGCCACGAGGACGATCGCGAGGCTGAAGCCGTCCCACGGGCGGAACGCCAGCAGAACGCCTCCCGGAATGACGACGAGCAGGAAGGCGACGGCAGCCACCCGGAGGTAGCTGCGTCCCAACCCGCGGAACAGCATGATGCGCTGGGCCGATTCGAGCGACTTCCTGCTCGTGGCGTTGACGACCATGATGGCGACGAAGCCGCCCATCCAGACTCCGGCGCCGAGGATGAGGAGCCCCAGGAGAACGCGGGTCAGCGCGAAGGGAAGGACCGCGTCCACGCTCAGATCTTGCCGATCTCCACGCGCCAGACCTCCGGGCCCTCTTCGAGGGAGGTCCAACTGTACGCACCCTTGTGCTCCGCCTCGAACTGGTAGTACAGCGGCTTCGGGTCGTGGTCGTTCACGAGGATGTAGCTCTCACCGGGCTTCATCGCGAAGTAGTGCTCGAAGATGAGCTCGTGGCGCCTCTGCGGAATGTCGTTGCGAACGTCCAGGATGGGGGTCTCGGCCATGGGGTGTCCTCTCGGGACGTGTGGATGATGGCGGGGCTTTTCAAGGATGAAAGCCCTTTCAATTATGGTAGCCCTGTCGCAGCCGCCGCCGGGGCATCCCGCCCGAGCCGCTAGGCATCGAACTGGGGGCCCGCGCGGCGGGTGACGATGCGGATCGGCGAGCCGCGGCGAAGGCGGAACTGCAGCGAGAGCCGGCCGGAGCGGGCCAGCAGCACGGCGATGACGACGGCCGCTGCCGCGGGAACCGCACCGGCGATCACCATGGCCTCACGCACCCCGAACGCTTCGGCGGCCCAGCCCATGATCGGACCGCCGATGGCCTGCCCGCCCAGCACCACCATCGAATAGACGGCCATCACCCGGCCGCGGATGGCGCGGTTGGAGGACAGCTGCACGATGGACTCCGCACCGGTGGCGAAGAGCAGCCGGCAGAATCCGATCGTCGCCAGGAAGATCAGGAACAGCAGCGCGGTCGGCGAGAGTCCGGTGGCGACGAGGGCCAGGCCGAAGAGCCCCGCCGCGAGCATGATCGATCGAAGCCGGAAGTTCATCCGTCGGGTCGAGGCGAGCGCGCCGCTCAGGGCGCCGACGGCGGCGGCCGAGCTGTACAAGCCGTATCCCGCGGCGCCGGTGTCGAACACGGTGTCGGCGAAGGCCACCAGCAGCACGGGCAGGCTCATCCCGAAGGTCGCCACGAAGGCCAGCATGATCAGCGGCCAGAGGATGGTGGGCCGCTCGCGCACATAGCGCAACCCCTGACGGATCTGCCCCTTCTCCGCCTTGATCCGGGGAGACGGGAGCAGCTCGCCGACGCGCATGATGCCGAGGGTGCACACGACGATGGTTGCGGCGACGGCGTTCACCCCGATCGACCAGCCCGCCCCGACCAGGGCGATCAGGATTCCGCTGATCGCCGGTCCGACCAGGCCGCCGAGGTGGAAGATCGAGGCGTTCACGCTGATCGCGTTGCGGAGCCGATCGAAGCCGACCATCTCGTTGACGAAGGATGCGCGGGTGGGGCCGTCGACCACCGCGACGCAGCCCAGCGCGGCGGCGGTGGCCCACACCTGCCAGACCTCGACGATGCCGAGGAGCGTGAGCACGGCGAGGCCCGCGCAGAAGACCGCCGAGAGCGCCTGGGTGAGCATGAGCAGGCGACGCTTGTCGAAACGGTCGGCGATCAGGCCTCCCCACACCCCGAAGAACAGGATCGGCGCGAATTGGAGTGCCACGGTGATGCCGACGTCGGTGACGCTGCCGGTGAGCTGGAAGACCAGCCAGTCGGTGGCGATGCGCATCATCCAGGCCGAGGTGTTCGATATCGACTGGGAGAGGACGTAGAGCCGGTAGTTGTGGATGCGCAGCGAGGCGAAAGTGTCCCGCCACCGCGGGCGGTCGAGCATGACAGGGATGGGCTCGGTCGATGGATAGCTGTCGGGAGTTTGTGTGCTCAAGTCATCAAGGCTAGGCGGTCAGCAATCATTCATGAATAGAATCGGGGCTATAAGTCCTATTCGATTTATCAATACCCAAGTCTATCGATGATGGAGTGACGGATGTTCGACCCCGTATTGCTGAAGACTCTCGTCGCCGTGGCCGAGACCCTGAGCTTCACCCGCGCCGGAGCCCAGCTCGGGCTCAGCCAGCCCACCGTGAGCCAGCACATCCGCAAGCTGGAGACCGCGGCGGGACGCAACCTCGTCGTGCGGGACACCCGCGAGGTGCGGCTCACCGACAACGGTGACGCGCTGCTCGGTTTCGCCCGCACCATCCTCGCCGCCCACGACCAGGCCAGCAGCTATTTCACCGGGTCGGCCATGCGCGGGCGGTTGCGATTCGGCTCGGCGGACGACCTCGCCCTCACCCAGCTCCCTCAGATCCTGCGCGACTTCCGGCAGCTCTATCCGCACATCAACCTCGAGCTGACGGTCGGCCAGAGCGGCTTCCTGACCCGTCGGCTGCAGTCCGGCCTACTCGACCTCGTGTTCATCAAGGAGGAGACCGGCGAGGACGGCGGCCGGCTGGTGCGCCGCGACCGCCTGGTCTGGGTGGGACACAAGAGCATCAAGCTGGAACAGGATGCGCCGGTGCCGCTCATCACCTACCCCGCACCGAGCCTCACCCGCACCATGGCGATCCGCGCGCTCGAATCCGCGGGACGCACCTGGCGGATCACCTGCAATGTGCGCGAGGTCAACGGCGTGCTCGCGGCGGCCCGGGCCGGGATCGGTGTGGCGCCCTTCCCGCAGAGCCTCATTCCGCCGGATCTCGCCCAGCTCCCGGTGATGTTCGACCTGCCGAGGCTCGGCAACGTCGACTTCACCCTGCTCGACAATCCCGCATCCGCGAGGGAGCCGATCGAGGCGCTGAGCCAGGCGATCATCGCACGGCAGAGCACGATGGCGAACCTGCAGTGACCTCGCCAGCCGATCGGCCCCTCAACCCGAGCAGGTTTCAGGCAGCGCCGACGACACCGCGCCAGAGGGCGACGAGTTCGTCGCGGGAGTAGATGCGTTCGGGGCGGATGACCCGGTCGTCGCTCACGTAGTAGAAGACCGCGTCGATCTGCTCCGGATCGATCCCCTTCCACTCGGCGAACGCCTGGCGGTAGAGGGCGAGCTGGAGCTGCTTCGACTCCAGGTCGGCGGCATCCTTCGGCGCCTTGCCGGTCTTCCAGTCCACGATGCGATAGCGGCCGTCGACGAGGTAGACGGCATCGAGCTTGCAGACGACGATCTCGTCATCCAGCACCAGGTGGATCTCGATCTCCACCTCGACCGGCCTCAGCGCGGCGAACTCGGAGCGTTCGAAGGTCGCGCGCAGCCGGGCGAGCTCCTCCTCTTCCACCGGAGGATCGTCCAGATCGAGCTCGCTGTCGAGGGCGTCGATCACCTCGGTCGACCCGCCGACGCCGTAGCGCTCCTCCACCCAGGAGTGGAACAGGGTGCCGAGCCTCGTGGCCCGATAGGGCTTCTCCGGCATCGGCCTGCGCAGCGAGGCCGCGACGGATGCCGGATCGCTCACATAGTCCTTGAACCGCGATGCGGGCACCCGGCTCGGCACCTCGACCAGGCCGCTCGCGCCGAGCCTGGCGCGGCGTTCCTCCAGCAAGAGGTTGAGATCGCCCTCCCACTGGCCTGCGCGGCCGGGCACAGCATTCCGCACCAGTTCCGCGGCGGCCACGACGGCCTCCCGGCGACCGCCCAGGGGATCGCGCGGCCAGGAGAACAGGTTCGCCTCGTCCCCTAGCGGGTTCTCCTCGTGCTCGCTTGCGGCGGGTAGTCCCGCGCCGGCTCCGGCCTCGGCCAGCACCCCGTTCTCGGCCAATTCCACGAGGAACGGACTCGGTCCGCGTGGCGTGGTCTGGGTGGCCCAGAACGACCCGCTCAGCAGCAGCGAGTGGCGGGCGCGGGTGACGGCGACATAGGCGAGCCGTCGCTCCTCCAGTTCGTGGCGGTTCTTCACCGCGGCCTTGAAGTCCTTCTGCAGATCGAGCAGTTCCTTGCGCGAGCCCGCCTCCTCCCAGGCGAACCCGGGCAGTTCGGCGGCGTCCCCGCGGAACTCGTAGGGCAGCGCCCCGAACGACAGCCAGCCGTTGAACCCCTCGCTCGGGGAGCCCGGCAGCTCCTTGTCCACGAAGCGGGGCACCACCACGAGATCCCACTCGAGGCCCTTCGCCCCGTGGATCGTGAGCAGTTGCACCGTGCCGGGCTCGGCATCCTCGGGCCTCGGAGCCAGGCCGTCGCGCCACTCCGCCTCCCGCAGCCAGCCGAGGAAGCCGCCGAGGCTCGCGGAGTCGTCCACCACGAGGTAGCCGGAAAGCGCGTCGAAGAACGCCTCCATGGTGGCCGTGCCGCCGGTGCGCGTCTCGTTGGCCGCGACCTCGATGTCGAGCAGCAGCTCCTGTTGCACGTAGGTGACGAAGTCGAGCAGGTCGAGGCCGAGCCGGGAGCGCAGTCGGGCGAAGGTCGCCCCCGCCTCGCGCAGCCGCCCCGCCCCCACCTCGCTGAAGTTCGCGAGTGCGCTGTGCCCCTCGCGGGCGGTGGCGAGGAAGTCGAGCGCGTCGACGATGGAGCCACCCTCCCCCTCGGCGACCGAGGCCCGCATCCGCTGTTGAAGCTCGTCGTCGAGCGGATGCTGCGCGATGTCCCTGTCGCGCAGCCAGGACGCCAGGCGGCTGAGCGCGTGCAGATCCTTCACCCCGATCCGCCAGCGGGACCCCGCCAGCAGGCGCACCAGCTCGGAACCGGCCGTCGGGTCGTTCACCACGGCGAGCGCGCTCACCAGGTCGGCGATCTCGGGTTCGGCCATGAGTCCGCCGATGCCGAGCACGTGGAACGGCACCCCGTGTTCGCGCAGTGCCTCGATGAACACCCCCTGGGTCTTGCGGGCACGGAACAGCATCGCCGCGGTCGGCGGTTTCTCGCCGCGCGGCACCTCGAGCCGCGCCTTCAACCACAGTGCGGCGGCCTGCGCCTCCTCGGGCGT
>Ga0157371_10004148_pt1 | contig 12776 bp, 6 predicted proteins | sample C45metaG_FD_113462 | JGI IMG/M metagenome (GOLD analysis project Ga0157371, IMG submission 113462) | Corn rhizosphere microbial communities from Kellogg Biological Station, Michigan, USA - C4-5 metaG | ecosystem: Host-associated > Plants > Roots > Rhizosphere > Soil | place: USA: Michigan... | reverse complement strand
CTACAAATTCTTGTTATCTCTCTATGCAATGGATACTCTCGGCCCTGCAACATCTCAGAATATTTCCGTCAGAAGCGTTGGTGAACCAATGTTTTTACCGTTCTTCTCAGCAACTTCTTCCACTGATGTTCTAATGAGATTTACACGCAGCAAGAATAACGATGACAGAACCGGTTCGACGTGTGAATAATTTTGTCATTTGGTTAAATGTTGCTAAATCTATAATCCTAAGTATCCTTTTGCTGCAATCGGATTGATTAATAAATAATTCTAATTATTTATTTTTCCTTAAATGCAGTTGGAGTTGTTCCAAATTTAGATTTAAATACTGTCGAAAAATAAGCAGCCGAAGAAAATCCGGTTCTGAATGCAATTTCCGAAATAGTAAGATTTTCGTGTTGCAAATAATATTTTGCTTTTTTTAACCGCGTTGAAATTATGTAATCATTTACATTACAGTTTAGGATTACTTTTACTTTCCTGTAAAGCTGTACTCTGGAAATTCCTAATTCATCACAAATATTCGTCACACAAAATTTCTCATTGTCTAAATTTTTTTCCACTATTGAGGTGAACTCAATGATAAATTTACGATTTTCCTTTTTTGATATATGTAACTTCTCTTCTGAAAAAATTTCTCCGGAATAGTGCTCTTTTATCTTTTCACGATTTTGAAGCAGGCTTTTAATCGTTCTTAATAAAAACATTAAATTAAAAGGCTTGGTGATATAAGCATCAGCTTGCGTTTCCATTCCTTCAATTTTTTGACTGTCCTGGTCTTTTGCAGTAAGCAATATAACCGGTATATGTGAGGTGCGTATATCGCTTTTAAAAATTTGAGTTAATTCAAGGCCATTTTTTCCGGGAATAACAATATCGCAAAGTATGAGGTCAGGAACTGATTCAAATGCAGCTTTCAACGCCTGATTTCCATTTTCAGCTTCTATAACAGTATAATCTCTACAAAGCCTCGAATGCAGATATTCACGCATTTCATTATTATCATCAATTACTAAAATAGACAGAAACTTTTGGGGAAACGATTCCAAACTGTTATTAGGTAAAATATTAATATTATTTGACGTATAAAGATCCGGGTCTTCATATATAAGAGGTTCTTTATTACATGAATCTGGTGCTAATTCATTTTTTTCAAAATGGCAGTTTCCAAGCGGCAATGAAATTTCAAATATAGAACCCTTTTTTTTCTCGCTTTTTACAATTATACAACCGTGGTGTAACTCAATCAATTCTTTAGATAATGCAAGTCCCAGTCCGGTGCCCTTATAATTTTCATATTCTCCCTGAAAAAACGGTTCAAAGGCATGATCTATTACTTCTTTGCTCATCCCCAGTCCATCATCTTCTATTTTTATCACAGCACGCTCATCATTCCTTGAAACACTTACATTAATACTGCCTGACTCTTCGGTAAACTTAAAGGCGTTTGACAAAACATTAAATATAACTTTATCAATCATTGTTGTATCAAACCAAACCAAAAGAACCCGTTCACTTGTTAAAAACTCAAGGTCAATACTTTTATTTTTCGCTAAAACATTGAAAGAATTAACTATTTCATGTGTAAAAGTTACCAGGTCATTTTCGGATACTTTTAATTTCATTTTATTGAACTCTATTTTTCTAAAATCCATTAGCTGGTCAACGAGCTTGTATAATTGGATTGCATTTCTCTGAATCAGTTGTAAGGCCGATCTGGTATCATATTGCAATCTGGTATTGCTAATTAATTCGCCTAACGGAGCAAATATGAGTGTAAGCGGAGTTCGGAATTCATGTGATATGTTTGTAAAAAAATTAAGCTTTGCCTGATGTGCCTGCTCTGCTTTTGCGGATATATCAATTAATTGCCCGCTTTGCTTTGAAATTTCTTCATTTTGTATCTGTAATTTCTCTGCGATCCTTTTATTTCTTCTCCATGAATAGAAAACTGTAGCTCCCAGAATAAAAACAAGTAGAAGAGCAATTGTGAGTATATTATTAAAAGTTTTTTGATTTTTATAAATCTTTATTTGTTCCTTTAAAACATTTTGCTGCTTTTCAATATCATTTTGTTGAGATAATATTTTTTGACTCTGTAGATCCATCATTCTCACATTGGACGAATCAATAAAAGTTGAATACAATTGAATTTCCTTTTGAAAAGGTCTCTTTTCCAGGATATTAACAGCAGTTTGGATAGCTTCTTTTCCACCAGTTGGGTAAAGTATAGTGGCTTTGAGCATGCCTTTTTCTACCAAATCAATACCTCCATTTGGGCCGGGCAACCCATCTACACTAATAATAGATATTTTCTTATTAATACCCAAATTTTTACAAACCTTATAGCATCCAAGTCCAATTCGATCGTTCTGGGTAAAAATTAATTGTACATCAGCATATTTTTGTAATTCTCTAATCATATCTTTCTCCGCTTGAATGGCATCCCCATCCCAATTCACCGATAACCTATCCACATATTTTATACCTTTATATTGTTTAAGTACATCTTCAAAACCTGTATGACGACCAATATCGGCCGATGATCCCGTATCAATACCTCCTATTTCCAAAACATTGCCGTGCCCCTTTAAAAGCGTATTTGCATATGCACCGGCATCTAAACCTACCTGGTAATTGTTTGCGCCGATAAAAGCTGTATAATTTTTCGATAGTATACTGCGGTCGACAAGGATGACAGGAATATTTTTTGAGTATGCTTGTTCTAAGATTGGGGTAATTGGTTTTGCTTCTGCTGGGGAAGCAATTATAAGGTCAACTTTTTCATCCATCAATTCTTTAATCTGTTGAATTTGCTTTTCCGCATTCAAATTTGCATCCTTCACAAGCAATTTTATCTCAGGATGAAATGACAATTCCATTTCCATCTCTTTTTGCATGTATTTCCTCCATACATCATGAGTAGTGCATTGCGAAAAACCGATCACAAATTGTTTTTTCTTGTTTAATTCCTTATTGCATGAAAAAGTGAGAAAGCATGTTAAAACTAAAAAAAACGATTTATAAGACGGTTTGGCAAAAGTTTTAATCATTTTCGAAAATTAAAAGGGGACAATTTAATAATGAAAACCAAACTTCCTGTTAAATATAGGAACAATATTGAAAGGTAAGATCACAATTTTAAAATTAAGTTTATTGATAAACCGATCATTTGATGTAAACATTTGCAAATCAGCATTTTAAAGCGACTTTTTTGATGGTACAATTTTAAAAGCTTTAGTTATGATTTTGAAGTAGGATGCAATAGCTGTGTATATATATTTGACTTTTCAAAATTTGCCTCTCATGAATAGAAAATTGCTTTTATGGAGTATCGTTGTCGCTCTTGGCGGCTTTTTATTTGGATTTGATACTGCAGTAATTTCAGGAGCAGAACAGGATATTAAACGTGTATGGGAGTTAAGTGATGTGCTTCATGGGATTGCAATTGGTGTTGCATTATATGGAACGGTAATAGGAGCGCTCTTTGGAGGGATTCCTGCTACCAAATTTGGAAGAAAAAAAACACTTTTTTGGATCGGAATATTTTATTTGATTTCTGCAATTGGTTCGGCGATGGCACCGAGCGTGTATGTTTTTATGGCTTTCAGAGTATTGGGTGGACTTGCCATTGGAGCATCGTCGGTAGTAGCCCCCATGTATATTACAGAGATTGCTCCCGCTAAAAACCGGGGAAAACTGGTAGCTACTTTCCAGTTTAATATTGTGTTCGGGATATTAATGGCTTATCTATCCAACTATCTTTTGCAGGGAATCGGCGGCGATAACAGTTGGCGGTTGATGCTTGGTATCGTTGCTATACCTGCATTCATCTATTCGGTTTTGGTTTTCTTTGTGCCCGAAAGCCCTCGTTGGCTTATGGTTCATAGAGGTGATTATGTAACCGCGCGCAAAACCTTGGAAATAAGCGACCCTGATGGAGTAGATGACGCCATTTTGGAAATCCAAAAATCAATAGAACTGGAACACCAAAAAGAAAGCCTTTCTGCTTTTTTTTCAAAAAGATTCAGCTTTCCCATTTTTCTGGCAATTTCAATCGCTTTTTTTAACCAGATGTCAGGCATAAATGCAGTTATTTATTTTGCACCAAGGATATTTGAACTCGCAGGAATTGGTAAGCAGGCAGCATTTCTTCAAAGCGCAGGAATTGGACTTGTAAATTTAGTTTTTACAATGGCCGGACTATATTTTATCGACAGACTGGGAAGAAGAAAACTCATGCTGATAGGTTCTCTTGGTTATATCATTTCATTGGCCTCAGTTGCTTATGCCTTTTACTCCGGACACTCAAGTGGCATGGTAGTTCCTATTTTGCTTTTTTTATTTATTGCTTCTCATGCAATCGGGCAGGGTACTGTAATATGGGTTTTTATTTCAGAAATATTTCCAAATAGTGTGAGAGCGTACGGGCAGTCGCTGGGTTGTACTACCCACTGGGTGATGGCATCAATTATAACTACAATATTTCCTATTATGGCTGCGAAGTTCGGTGCTGCACCGATATTTCTGTTTTTTGCTTGTATGATGGTCTTGCAACTATTTTGGGTCATTTTTAAAATGCCGGAAACCAAAGGCGTCCCTCTTGAAGAACTTGAAGCTAAATTGATAAAATCAAAGATAGTTGTCAGCGAGGTGATTACGGCGCTATAGTAACCGGAGGTCACAGGTTGTCTAAAATTACTAAAATGAGATATAAATACAATTATAAGGTGGTTTGTTTTGGAGAGGTGTTATGGGATATATTGCCTTCCGGCGAAGTGCCGGGGGGTGCACCAATGAATGTGGCCTACCATCTTCATAAGCAACATAAAAATTCGGCGGTGATCACCGCTATTGGAAATGATAAAAAGGGGAAAGAATTAATTGATATTTTTTCAGCCCATGGTATTTGTACTGATTTTTTTCAATTAAAGAATGACCACGGGACGGGGAAAGTATTTGCGGAACCGAATGAACATAATGAAGTAGTGTATGATATAGTAAAACCTGTAGCTTGGGACTATATTAAGTGGCACGATGACCTGAGTATGTTAGTTTCCAACGCTGACTATTTCGTTTTTGGTAGTCTGGCAGCCAGAAGTCCGGAATCAGAAAAAACGCTGTTAAAACTATTAGAATCTGCAAAAACAAAAGTTCTTGACATCAATCTCCGACCACCGCATTATGACAGGAAAATTGTAGAAGAGTTATTAGCGAAAGCCGATTTTTTAAAATTAAACCTGGCAGAACTGGAGTTAATTACAGGATGGTTTTCTAAATCTACTACAATCCAGGATAGGGTAAAATCAATAACTGAAAAGTTCAGCGTTCAAAATATTGTAGTTACCAAAGGTGCTGATGGCGCTATTTTATATTATGACGGTAACGAGTATATAAATAAAGGATATAAAATAAAAGTAGTGGATACAGTGGGCAGCGGCGATGCTTTTTTAGCAGGCCTAATTGCCAAATTATTGGAGAATTTTTCAGCTGAACAGTCTTTGGATTTTGCCTGTCGGCTCGGTGCCTTTATTGCTACAAAAAAAGGTGCGTGTCCGGATTATGATACCGATGACGTTAACGGCTATTTTAAAGTGAGCGCCTTAATCAAATAAAGAGGCCTTCCGTTTTTTTAGGAACAAAATAATCATTCAATTATTTAAAATTTTACAAATGAAAAGCTTACAAATTTTATTGCCGATGCTGTTTATGACCTTATTTGCTTTTGGTCAGGAGAAAAATATAACCGGCAGGGTTTCAAATAAAGACACCAAAGAACCATTGGTTGGTGTAACAGTTGCATCAAAAGAAAAAACAACTGTTACTAATGCTGAAGGTGTTTTTAATATTGAAGTTTCGGTAGGAGAAAAACTTACATTTTCGTTTGTAGGAATGAATCCTATTGAAATTACCGTTAATAAATCTTCCGAAAATTTAAATGTTTCAATGGAGCCTGCATACAATGATTTAAACGCTGTCGTTGTTACCGGATACAAAACGGAGAGAAAAGTTGACTTGACTGGGGCGGTCTCAGTAGTTAACATGAAGGATATAAAAAATATTCCTGTCCCAAGTCCAATGTTAGCCTTGCAGGGGCAAGTGCCGGGTTTATATATTCAAACTGATGGTTCCCCTACCGGAGCAAACGGTGGTTCACCACAAATATTGATAAGGGGAGTAAACACATTAGGAAATACCAATCCTCTGTATATTATTGACGGTGTTCCAACAACCAGGTATGAGGATTTTGCGAATTTAAATATCAATTCTATTGCCTCCATCCAGGTGTTAAAAGATGCATCTGCAGCCTCCATCTATGGTTCAAGAGCGTCAAATGGGGTCATTATTGTAACTACAAAAAACGGAGGTACCGAAAAACCGCGTATTCAACTAAATTCAAGCCTGACTCTTCAAACTGAAAAACCGTGGCAGGAATCGGTTTTAAACTCAGAACAGAGGGGCGAAGCTTTATGGCGCGCAGCGGTAAATGACAAAACCGATCCTAATAATCTTGTTTCAAAAATATATACCTATGATTGGAATGACGATTTTAATAATCCGGTTTTGAATAAAGTAAATATCGCGCCATTTGTTGGAGGTGATAGTCTGGAGCCGGTGGGTAATACCAATTGGCAAGACGCTCTTTACAAACAGGCTACCGTAACCTCTACCGATCTTTTGATTTCTTCCGGATCCGATAAAAGCGGCGTTTTGATGGATTTGGGATACTATGATAATAATGGACTAATACAATTTACTAAATATCAAAGATATAATGGCCGTATTAATTCACATACTTCGGCCTTTAACAGCAGATTAAAAGTTGGTGAAAATCTTCAGTTAAGCAGAACCTCCCAGGTGAATTCAACGACTGATGTAGGCGGCGCTCCCACACCCGCTCTGGCCTTAATTTTAGCTCCGACAATTCCTTTATATAAATCTGACGGAACTTATGGCGGCCCTGTCGGAGCAGGCTATACAGACCGAAATAATCCGGTTGATATGCAATATCTTAACCGATGGAATACTATAAATCAGTTTCTTGCGGTAGGCAACGTATACATCGACCTGGAGTTGATAAAAAATCTTGTATACCATTCAAGCATCGATTTTGATTATTCTGATGCGATAGCAAAGCTGGCGCATTTGATTGGAAATGAAGGTCCTGTAAGATCATTTAATGACCTTACAAATCAGGAATCAAAAGAATTAACGATTACCTGGACCAATACATTGAATTACAACCTTGTATTTGGAGAAAACAGGATAAATTTTCTTGCTGGTATGGAGTCGGTGCGCGACGATTATCAGACGTTTGGAGCTACTACAACAAATTTTGCATTACAGGATGTCAATTATTTCCAGTTAGGTGCCGGAACCGGGACACAAACTGATAACGGTTCTGCTACCGGCTATAGGTTGCAGTCTCAATTTGGAAAGATATTTTATGGATATGCAGACAGATATCTTGCTTCTGCAACCCTCAGGAGAGACGGTTCATCGCGTTTTGGTACTAATAATCCCTATGGCATTTTCCCCGCTTTTACTTTAGGTTGGAGAATAAATAATGAATCCTTTTTTAAAAATGTAAAAAACATTTCGAATCTTAAATTAAGAGCAGGTGTTGGTACGGTCGGTAACCAGGAAATAGGCAATTTATCTGCATATACACTGTTTCGACCAAATTATGGTACTAGTAACGGTCCGTTTACCAACACCGGAACCGCTTACGATCTTTTCGGAGTGAATACCGGTACACTCCCCTCCGGTTTTGTTCAGGTTCAAAGGGGAAATCCAAATCTCAAGTGGGAATCAACTACGGAAACAAACTTAGGTCTTGATTTTGGCTTCTTGAATGAGAAGCTGAACGGTTCATTTGACTATTTTATTCGTAATACAACCAATATTTTAATTCAGCCTCCCATTGCCGCTGCTGTCGGTGAGGGACAACAGGAGTTCTTTAACGGAGCCTCTAAGCACAATAAAGGATGGGAGTTCATTTTAACTTACGATAACAGAACTTCCTGGGGTCTTGGATACAGTATTACGGGAAATGCCAGCCATTGGAAGGATGTGATTACAAAGTTACCCGAAGATGTGAGGGCTGCATATCCAGGTGATATAAACCATTCTATTATTGGTCATTCTCAATATTCAATATTTGGTTACAAAGTAGATGGGATTTTCCAGACCCAGGCAGAAGTTGATAAGCACGCGGTGCAAAAGGGAGCTGGTGTTGGCAGATTGATTTATGATGATCTGAATGGGGATGGGAAAATTGATGCCAGTGATCAGACCTGGTTAGGAACCACTTTACCTGCGATTGAATACGGAATAAGGATAAATCTTAATTATAAAAACTTTGATTTGTCTCTTTTTGGTTCAGGAGTGGGAGGAAAGACAGGGTATGACCCGACCAAGGCTTTCAATACATTCATTAATCCAAACACAAATGCTGGGCCGGGTGTTCTAACCGCCTGGACACCTCAAAATACAGGATCAAAGACACCGGCGTTAACTATTTTAGATCCAAATGGCGAGGGCAAAACCTCTAATTATTTTTTTGTAAATGCTTCCTATTTCAAATTGCGAAATGCAGTTTTAGGATATAATTTGCCTGTTAATATTGCAAAAAAAATCAAAATGGAGGCGTTGAGAATTTATGTGTCAGGCCAAAATTTATTTGCGATAAAATCCAAACAACTTACTGTTAAAGATCCCGAAAGAGCCGGTTCCTTTAATACTTGGCCTGTTCCAACTTCTGCCACAATAGGAATTAATGTAACCTTCTAAATATTTAAAAAAAAGATTATGAAAAATAATTTAATAAAATTTCTTTTTGCAACAGCTATCCTTTTTTCAATAGGTTGCAAAAAAAGCCTGCAGTACAAACCACAGGGTGCTTTATCCATAAGTGATCTCTCATCCCCAACTGCGGCTGATGGATTGGCGACGGCGGCGTATGCATCGATTGGCAACGATTTTTGGGATGGTCCCATAACGAGCATGTGGCAATATTCGAGTGTTCGTTCTGATGATGCTTATAAGGGTGGCGGTTCTATTGGCGACCAGGGTCAAATTGATAAATATGAACAATTTTATCTTTTGGATGCATCAAATAATGGAGCCGGTGACGATGGTTTTACCGAAACATGGATAAGAGCCTACGCCGCCATTTCCAGAATTAACGTTGCTTTAAGAGCGTTGAATAATCTGACAGATGCACAATTTCCCAAACGTACCACCCGGATTGGCGAGATGCATTTTTTAAGAGGTCATATGTTTTTCCTCCTTAAAGTTTTGTTCAACAAAATACCCTGGTTCGATGAAAATGCTACAAATGACCAAATAATAAAAACGCCTAATACCCTGTCAAACGATTCACTTTGGCAGAAAATAGAAGGAGATTTCCAGGTTGCTGTTAACGATTTGCCCACAACTCAACCAGGCGAGCCGGGACGGGCAAACCAACTTTCAGCAAAAGCATATTTAGCAAAAGCTTTGCTATATCATGCCTACACTCAAGACGATAACCATAATGTTACAGGGGTAGACCTTAATAAGATGCAACAAGTAGTAACTTTATTGAATGATGTTATTAATTCCGGCCAGTATGCATTGAATTCTGATTTTGCATATAATTTTCTTGATGGACATGACAATAGTCCAGAATCTCTTTTCGCTATTCAATTTTCTATAAATGATGGAACTGCAATTGGTGGTAGACTCAGCATGGCAACTAGTTTGAATTATTTTGCCGGTGCTCCGCAATATGGTTGTTGTGCTTTTCATATTCCATCTCAGGAATTGGTGAATGCATTTGGAACTAATGCCGCTGGCCTACCTAAATTTGATACCTTTAACGATGAGGTGCTAACCGACGACAGCCTGACAACAAATGGAGCATTGGTAGATCCTCGAATTGACCATACGATCGGTATTGCCGGGCATCCCTTTAAATACAACGCAGCTATTCCTTACTCACATACTTGGGAAAGATTGTCTGGGGTTTATGGAGGTTTTGGAACTATGAAAGAGCTTCAATTAGCAACCTGTCCCTGCTTTAAAAAAATAGGCCCATTTTATGGAACATCGGTTAATTTGGATATCATTCGTTATGATGATGTATTATTGATGCAGGCTGAAGCGCAAATTCAATTAGGTAATCTAGCGGCGGGTTTAGACCTTATAAACCAGGTTAGAGCTAGGGCTGCTAAAATAAGCCCACTGGTAAAAAAGGCAGACGGAACGTACCCCTCCAATTATAAAATAGATATTTATAAGCCGGGTGTAAATATTACATGGGATAAAGCCACAGCTTTTAAGGCTTTGCAATGGGAGCGCAGAATGGAATTTGCAATGGAAAGTCCAAGGTTTTTTGATCTTGTACGCTGGGGTATTGCTGCTGAAACGCTCAATAATTATTTTGCTGTTGAAAAACTGCGGCATCCTTTCCTGAGAGATGCGCATTTCACAAAAGGCACTCATGAATATTTCCCTATACCGCAGGAACAAATAGAATTTACGAACGGGTTATATGTACAAAATCCAGGTTATTAGAATATTTAAATGTCTGCTAATTACTTTAGATGCTGTAATGATTTTTAGCTTATAAAAATAGAATTGATGAAAAATAAAAATATAGCGTTTACACTTTTCAATATATGTTTTTTATGTTATTTTACCATTGCCTCCTTCGCTCAGACAAATTACAACAGTACAAAGCAACTGGCCGACTCAACTAAACAGATAAGCAAAAGGGAAATAAAAATCCAAAAAGGGCAACTTTATTTGAACTTTCCAATCTCCGATTCAAGTCCGCTAAAAAAGACCCGGATTCTTGCAGACGGCAAAGTGCTGGATGAATTTACTCTGGGGTTGTCAGAGGGTGAACCTGATTTTTGGACATTTTTTGATGTGTTACCATATCAGGGCAAAACCATAACTGTAGAGTCTGAAAACCTGGGGAACGCAGAAAAGGGATTTGATAAAATATTTGCTGACACGCATTTTCCCGGTGAGGATAGTTTGTATCGTGAAAAATTAAGACCGCAGGTTCATTTTTCATCACAGAGAGGATGGAACAATGATGTGAATGGACCCGTATACTACAACGGCGAATACCATTTATTCTACCAACACAATCCGTACGGATGGAAGTGGGGAAATATGCACTGGGGGCATGCCGTAAGCAAGGATCTTCTTCAATGGAAAGAAATGGCCGAAGCTCTGTACACACCTGATCATTCACACATGGCTTTTTCAGGCACCGCAACTACAGACCCTAAGAATACCTCTGGTTTCAGGAAAAATGGAATTGATCCCCTCATCGCAGCATTTACCAGCACCGGCCGTGGAGAATGTCTGGCGCTTAGCTATGATAATGGAAGGACATTTAAAGACTACGAAGGGAATCCTGTATTAAAACATAAAGGAAGAGACCCGAAGGTTTTCTGGTATCAACCTGGAAATCACTGGGTAATGGTTGTATATGATGAATCACATACACGAAATATGGATTTGGACCAGAAAGCTGTCATTTCTCAGAATTGCATCTACACGTCCCCTGATCTCAAAAACTGGACATATCAATCGGGTATTCCCGGTTTTTTTGAATGCCCCGACCTTTTTGAAATGAAGGTTGAAGGGCAGCCAGGAGTCACCAAATGGGTAATGTACGGGGGAGATGGAAAATATGTCGTAGGCAATTTTGATGGCAACAAATTTACGATGGAACAAAATTTCAAAATGTATGATTACGGTGGGGCCTTCTATGCTTCCCAAACTTTTAATAATATCCCGGAATCTGACAGGCGTATTCAAATGGGCTGGGCACGGGTGCCTATGGAGGAAATGCCTTTCAACCAATGTATGAGCTTCCCAACCCAACTATCGTTAAAGAAAACTGCTAACGGATTTCTACTTTGTCCAGAACCCATTGCAGAAATCAGTTCTTTATATAAAGGCAATTACTCTTACGAAAATAAGATACTCACAATGGACAGCAATTTTACGGCTCCGGTAAATGGGGATGTGGTCGACGTTATTGCCGAATTTGAAAGAGGAGACGCTTATCTGTTCGGTTTGAATGTTAATGGTTATAATGTTGCTTACAATAACCTTTCAGGAGGATTCATTAATTTTCCAGGTGAGATCAAGCGCGAAAACTACAGTAAAGCGAATAAAACTAATTATGTGGTAACAGACACCAGCTTATTTAAAATAGAAGTAATTGCAGATAAGTCTATTATGGAGATTTTTGTAAATGATGGAGAGCTTTATTTCGTCATCCCTTATAACTCTGTTGAAGCTGAAAAAAAAATCGAGGTATTTGCATTTAGCAGACCCGGACAAAAAACAATTCTCAAGAAACTGGAGGTTCATAAACTTAATCCAATTTGGCCACAGTCAAAGGAAATTGAGCCGTGATAACCGGTTAAATCGAATGTTTTCATTCCTAAATGTATTAAAGAAGTGTTCCTGGGAAAAGAGAGCCAGGTTGTCCGAGGGTGTTTTGGAAAGAAGCTCGGGTGGCATACTTCCGGTGTCGGTAGGGAAACTTAAGTGTGTGGATGCATGACAGATTCGAATATTTCCGAATAATCGATGAGTATCAAATAACATTATACTAAAAAGTCTAAATAGAATAATTATGCAAAAGAAATTTGTTTTATCATTAATTGCCTGGGTCTGTTATGCCTCTTTATTTGGTCAGCAATCTGTAACTCCTACGCCACAATGGCGGCCTGTATATCATTTTACTCCTTTAAAAAACT
>Ga0157371_10004146_pt1 | contig 12780 bp, 10 predicted proteins | sample C45metaG_FD_113462 | JGI IMG/M metagenome (GOLD analysis project Ga0157371, IMG submission 113462) | Corn rhizosphere microbial communities from Kellogg Biological Station, Michigan, USA - C4-5 metaG | ecosystem: Host-associated > Plants > Roots > Rhizosphere > Soil | place: USA: Michigan... | reverse complement strand
TTCACTGATATCAAACGCCTGTACTGTTGGCTCCTGTGTAAGATCTGTAGGCAGATCGGTTTTCGCTTTGTCTACCGCGTCCTTCGTTTTCTGCAAACCAACCTCCGGTTTTACACTTGTTTCAAATTCAATCGTGATGATAGAATAATCCTGCAAAGACGTACTGGTGATCTTGTTGATCTTTGCGCCGGTAATTCCTTTTAATTGTTTCTCAATGGGCTTGGTAACGAGATTTTCAATGTCCTTCGGCGAATTTCCTGCGTATACTGTTTGCACAACCACCGTCGGAATTACAATGTCAGGAAATTGTTCCTTGGGCAAAGTAACAAACTGGTAAACGCCCATCATTGATACAAAAATGATCAGCAAATAGACCGACGTCTTATTTTTAATTGCCCAACTTGTTGGTTTAAACTCTTTATATTTTTCCTTAAAATTTTCAGCTAAGCTCATACTTAAATAATTATGCTTTTTCTCAAAAGCAGATTTTGCTTAATTTGTTTATTTACTGTTGGTGTAGATTGGCTCACCATCAAACAAACCCTGGTAACCCTGGGTTACCAGTTCATCGCCGGGTTCCAAACCTTGCTTCACTTCGATGCTGTCGCCATACAACTGCCCGATGGTTACATTTCTTTTTTTAGCAACCAATTGGTCACCATTTTTACCCGCGAGCAGCACATATTTCCCATCTTCTCCGGTTTGAACAGTGTTAAGCGGAACCGCAATTGAATTAGGTGCGCTGTAATCAAGAATCTTTACCGTGGCAATTTGATTGGGCCGGAGATCCATTCCCTTTGGCACTTTTATTTCTGCTGTAACGCCACGGGTGGTATTGCCGATTGCCTGGCTTATAAATGAGATAGTGCTGTTAAACGTTTTGTTTATATCTGGAATGGTAACAATTACCGGCGAACCTTCTGATATTTTTCCAACATAATTTTCAGGAACGGTTACGGTAATTTTCAGGTCAGTTTCATTTACTATTCTTATATAGCCACCGCTTAAAGGGCTGCCATTAAAAGTTTCACCCACGTGAGCCGTAATATCGTCAACAGTTCCGTTTACGTTGCTGTAAACATTGCTTTGGTTGGCTTGTTCCTGCGCAGTTTTTACCTGCGCCTCTATTGCCTTTAACTGGTTTTGTAAAGTTTCTACATTTGTTTTCGCCTGCTGCAGTTGCACTTCGGTTCCAATGTGCTGGTCCCATAGATTTTTTTGACGTTGGTAAACAGATTTGGCAAGATCCAATTGCGCTTGCACACTTCCCATTTGTTGCTTTACTGCGGCTACATTTTGCTGCTGCACGGCATCATCAAGTTTTAAGATGAGTTGTCCTTTGTGAACTTTGTCGCCTTGCTTTACATAAATCGCTTTTATCTGGCCTGGCTGTCCGCTGGGTGTTATGTAAGAAACATTCTTGGAATCGACGCTTCCCTGTAATTCAAGATAATGCTTAAAATCTCCTTTTTGAACGGTTTGTAAAGCAACTAGTTTTGGCTTTGCCGCAATAGTTGACCCAGTATCTAAAATTGCGATTTGCTTTTGCAAATCTGCAATCTTGGTATCAATACTTTCCTTCTGCGTTTTTAATTTTTCTAATTGCGCTTTCTTTTCCTTTATTTCCGCTTCCTTGCTACTGGAATTTACACAAGAAGAAATAAAAGAAACCGCCAGTATAACTAAGCCGATCGTTGTTATTCTTTTCATTTTGTAATTATTTGATACTTATTTTTCTTTTTTTTTTTAAAGTTTTCCTGTTGCTTTTAGGTAGTCAATTTTAGCTATGATCGTGTCGTATAACGAACTGTAATAATTATTTTGAGCAGTTACCAAATCAGCTTGTGCGGTAGAAATTTCCTGGTTGCTGCCAACGCCCTGTTCATATTTCAATTTGGTAGAATTATAAACCTGTTGAGCCAGGTCAATATTTTTCTTTTGGGCATCCATTGTCAGGATAGCAGATTTCATATTGATCCTTGCCTGCGCGACGTCGTTATCGATCGATTCTTTTAATTGATCGACGTTGTTATTCATTTTCTGCAGATTTAGTTTCGCATAAGCGATGTTGGCATTTCTTTCTCCACCATCAAATATTGGTATCGACAATTTAAAACTGATGAAAGAAGTAGTGAACCAATTCTCGCTCGTTTTAAAGAAATTAAAAGAAGTGCGCTGTGCGTTTTGACTTATGTTGGCAGAAAACGACAATGTTGGGATTTTACTCAGCTGGTACCGCTTCACATTATATTTCCCAAGACTAATTGCTGTCTGCATCTGCTGATATTCTTTTCTGTCTTCATAATTATAGTCGTTATCAAGAATTCCTGCTTTCAATTCCTGGTCAGATAGTGTATCAGTAAGAACTAAAGAATCTTTTTCGGGAATGTTCATCAACAGTTTCAGTCCTTCTTTTCCTGCATCGATCTGGTTTTGTGCTTTCAATTTTTGTGTTTGCAGGTTACTGAGTTGCACCTGTACTTTATCTACATCTAATTTTTCTGCAAAACCATTTTGATAAATCACTTTCGTGTCGTGAAGTAGTTTTTCATAGTTCGCAATGTTAGCATCAAGCGTTCCTATTTGTCGCTGACCCACCACCAATTGATAGTAAACCTTATAAACATTTGCTTTGATTTGTTCTTTCGTAACGTCAGCAGCGAGTTCTGCACTTTTTATTGCTGCACTGCGTGCCTGCAAACCAACGAACACCTGACCATCAAAAAGTATTTGCTGCAGGTCTGCACCATAATTAGCGCTGTATTTGGTACCGAATTTTACCGGAAAATAAGTGCCCGGAGCACCGCCGGTAAATTCTGCCGGTATCAAAGTAGTTGGTATTGAAAGATAATCTGTGAGCCCCACATTGCCATTAATATGAGGCAACGCTGCTGCAGTTACCTGCTTGTTTTGCTGGTATTGTAATTTAATATCCAGCAAGGCATTTTTTACCTGTGTGGCATTTTGCAAAGCATAATCAACTGCTTCCTGCGCGGTAAATGAATGTATCTGAGGCGTTATAGTTGATTGGGCGGTCACTCCAATACACACTGTACTTAATAGTGATACTAAAATGAATCTGATCTTTATTTTCATCGGTACTTATTTTTTTGCCGGATTTTTTCCGTCTCTTTCTTTTTTATATTTTGTAATTAGTTTATAGCCTTTGGGAGTCACCAGCGCATACAAAAAATATTCAACCAGGCGTTGCTGGATATAAACAAGTGAATATTGATGTTTGGGAAAAATTTCTTCATTAAAGGCCAACATTATCATTTCTATTCTCACTTTTGAAATGAATTCTGTATTGACATCCTCGCGGTACAATCCTTCCTGTTTGCCTCTTTCAATATTTGCTTTCATCAATTGAAAAAGAAAATTGTATTTGAATTCTTTGAACTTCCTAAATGTTTGCGGATGCCCTCTTTCAATATCAAAAAGGATAGAAGGATTCATATTGTCCAGCATTTCCTGCAGCGTTTCCATTCCAAGATAGATTTCCTGGATGGCATTGGTAGCTTTTTCGCGGCTGGTAGTGCAGCAAATCTTATTGTATTCGAGCATATCTTGGATCACCGCATCTACGAGTTCGTTCTTATCTTTAAAGGAATGATAGATCGTTTTTTTTGAAACGCCCAATTGAGACGCAATCTCATCCATCGTCACAGATTTAACTCCATACCGCCTATAAAGCTCATCTGCTTTTTCTTTTATTCTGTCTTTTAATTCCATGGGAGTGCAAAACTAAGGAAACTTTTTAAGTTACAACAGTTTCCTTGAACTTTTTTTTTAATTTGACAAAACTGTCAGGAACTTATCATCGCTTACCTTTGACGCTCAATTATTTTTTATTATGAAAAAGACGAACAGAATCATTCAATATTTTTTACAGGGATTGTTGATCCTTGGCCCGGTTTCTATCACTGTTTATTTCATTTATCTTGTTTTTGATAAGATCGACAGTATTTTACGACCGGCCATAAATATTCCCGGTCTTGGGTTTATTATTATTATCGGCTTTATTCTTTTTGTAGGTTATATAAGTTCCTTTTTTGTAATGGGCAGGATTTTATCTGTCTTGAATAAATTTTTAGAAAAAACGCCCGGCATTAAACTCCTTTATTCTTTTGTAAGAGATTTTTTTGAAGCGTTTGCGGGGAACAAAAAGAAATTTACTCACAACGTTTTAGCCTGTGTGGATGACACTGATGTTTGGCGTGTCGGCTTTATCACGCAGGAAGACATGAGGATTTTCGGAATGGAAAATTATGTGGCTGTTTATTTGCCCATGGCGTATTCGGTTGCAGGAAATGTGTATATTGTACCAAAGGAGAGAATCAGACCGATAACTTCTATCAGCGCAGCGCAATCAATGAAATTTGCGGTGAGCGGTGGCGTTACGCAAACTATTTCTGAAACTATCGGAGCAGATCCTTTAGATAATTCTATGTTTAATTAAATAGGCTTTTGAAAAAAATAATTCTTTTCTTTCTCTTTTTCTCAATTACCACACAATGCTTTTGCTGGGGATTTTATGCGCATAAGAAAATAAATTATTATGCGGTGTTTTTATTACCTCCACAAATGGTTTTGTTTTACAAACCTCACATTGATTTTATTTCAGAACATGCAACAGATCCGGATAAAAGAAGGTATTCAATAAAAGCGGAAGGTTCAAAGCATTTCATCGATCTGGACCATTATGGAATTTATCCCTATCCGCAATTGCCCCACAAATGGAAAGAGGCAGTGGACAAATTTGGAGAAGATTCGTTACGGAAATATGGAATAGTTCCCTGGCACATACAGGTAATGCTTGGCAGGCTCACAAAAGCTTTCAGGGAAAAAGACTTTTCTTCTATTTTGAAAAACAGTGCTGAAATTGGTCATTATATTGCTGATGCTCACGTTCCTTTGCACGCTTCAGAAAATTATGACGGACAGTTTACCGGCCAAACCGGCATTCATGCTTTTTGGGAAAGTCGTGTTCCTGAATTATTGGACAAGAATTTTGATTTTTTTGTTGGCAAAGCAGAATATATAAAAGATCCTTCAGCTTTTATTTGGAATCGGGTTTTGGAAAGCGGAAGGGCTACAGATTCTGTTTTAAAATTTGAAAAACAATTGTCGCTCAGATTTCCCGCCGATAAAAAATATGCTTTTGAAAAAAGAAATAACGTTTTGATCAAACAATATTCTTCGGCCTATACCATCGCGTACGATAAAATGCTGAATGGCATGGTGGAGCGAAGAATGCGTCAATCAATTTATGCGGTAGCTTCTTTGTGGTTCACGGCGTGGGTAAATGCCGGTCAGCCGGATCTTTCATCGTTGACCAATCAAACTTTTTCGGAAAAGGATCTGAAAGAGTTTGAAAAATTAAATGAAGATTGGAAAAACAACAAAGAAATGGATGAAAGACCTCACGAGTGATTTTTCCACAGTAAACGAATAAAAAAAGCAGATTCCTATTTTTTTTTAATTCAAATTTGCAATTCTTTTTTAGAGCAGTAAACAAATAATAAACGGCTATTTTAATTTTTATTCATGATTCACAATTTCAATGCAGGTCCTTCAATTCTTCCGAAAAGCGTTTTACACCAAGCTTCAGAAGCGCTTATTAATTTTAATGACAGTGGCTTATCAATTTTAGAAATTGGCCATCGCACTCCACTTTTTGAATCGGTAATGGAAGAGGCGAGATCGCTGGTGAAAGAACTGATGCAACTGGATGATGACCACGAAGTATTGTTTTTGCATGGCGGCGCAACGGTTCAGTTTATGCAGGTTCCCATGAATCTTTTGGATCAAAAAGAAACGGCGTCGTATGCCGATACAGGTGTATGGGGCACAAAGGCGATAAAAGAAGCTAAGCTTTTTGGAAAAGTAGATGTTGTGTGCAGTTCAAAGGAGAAAAATTACAATTTCATTCCGAAAGATTTTGCGGTTTCAAATGAATCGACCTATTTCCATATTACAACCAATAATACAATTTACGGTACGCAATGGCAACAAATTCCTAAAGTGAGTATGCCGATAGTTGCCGACATGTCGAGCGATATTCTCAGTCGTAAACTTGACTTTAATTCTTTTGATTTGATTTTTGCGGGAGCTCAAAAAAATATGGGCGCCGCCGGTGCAACGCTGGTTGTAGTAAACAAACAAATTCTGGGAAAAATTAAACGGGCCATTCATGCTATCATGGATTATAGAAATCATATCCAATCAAAAAGTATGTTGAACACGCCGCCGGTTTTTGCCGTATATGTTTCTATGCTTACGCTTCGCTGGCTGAAGGAAAATGGTGGAGTGGATGCGATGGAAAAAGCGAATAACGAAAAGGCTGCATTGCTTTACGATGCCATCGACAATAGCGCAATTTTCAAAGGAACAGTTGTGAAGGAAGATCGTAGTAAAATGAATGTTTGTTTTGTGATGGATGATGCTGAAAAAGAAAAGGCGTTTCTTGATTTTGCTAAACAAAATAATATTTACGGAATCAAAGGGCATCGGTCGGTGGGTGGTTTCAGGGCTTCTCTTTATAACGCGTTGCCGTTGAGCAGCGTGCAATATTTGGTAGAAAAAATGGAAGAGTTTGAAAATGGTTTGTAAAGCCAAAAAGTGCGTTTACTAAAACCTGAAAATATTGGGTGATTGAATTATATTTGCAGCCCTTACAAAAATTGAATGTCTTTCCAGGCAAAAGATTAAAAAACATGATATCGATTTCTCCTTTTAAAGCATTGCGCCCTGAACCACAATTTGCTAAACAAGTCGCTTCAAGGCCTTACGATGTTTTAACTACCAAAGAAGCCAAAGTTGAAGCCGAAGGAAATCCATATTCCTTTTTACACATTACCCGTAGCGAGATTGATCTTCCTGCAAATACTGATGTTCACAGCCAGGAAGTGTATGAGAAGGCTAAAGAAAACCTGGACGCTTTTATGAGCCGGCCCATTCTTTTTAGTGAAAGTAAACCGTGCTACTATATTTACCAATTGACTATGGATGGCAGAACCCAAACAGGGCTGGTTTGTTGCAGTTCTGTTACAGATTATGAAGAAGGTGTGATAAAAAAGCACGAATTGACGAGGCCCGAAAAAGAACAGGATCGCATCAATCATATTAAAACCACAGGTGCCCAAACCGGCAATGTTTTTCTTGCTTTCAGGGACGTGGATGAATTGAACGAAATCATGGGAAAATGGAAAACTTCAAAAAATCCTGTTTACAATTTTACAGCAGAAGACGGAATCCAACATAGCGTATGGGTGGTGAGTGATGAAAAAATAATCGACAGGATCACTGAAATATTTAAAACTGACGTTGAAGCCACTTACATTGCTGACGGACATCACCGTGTAGCGTCAGCGGCTAAAGTGAAATATATTTTAGCAGATGATGAAGAAGCCGGACATTTTCTTTCAACATTATTTCCCGCTTCGGAATTGAGTATTATGGATTATAACCGTGTTGTAAAGGATCTAAACGGTTTATCTGAAGAGGAATTTTTGGACCATTTAAATAAGAATTTTTCAGTTTCTAAAGTTTCAAAAGCGTTTGTGCCTCATGAAGCACATGAATTTGGAATGTACTTAAATGGCCAGTGGTACAGGCTTGCCGCAATGGAAGGAAGTTATTCAACAGACCCGATCGGTATTCTTGATATTTCTATTTTGCAAAACAATTTATTCGAACCCGTGTTGGGAATTAAAGACCAGCGTACCGACACACGTATTGATTTTGTTGGAGGAATAAGAGGCATGGGCGAACTGGAAGAGAGAGTGAACAGCGGAGAATGGGAAGTGGCATTCAGCATTTATCCGGTTACGATCGAACAGTTGTTTGATATTGCAGATACCAACAATATTATGCCTCCAAAGAGCACCTGGTTCGAACCAAAGTTAAGAGACGGACTTTTAACGCACCTTATCTCTTCCTAGATAAAAAAGTGTTTTACACTATTACGTAATTTTTTGTTTTTATAAAGATTTGCGGTGCTAAAGTATTTTATCTTTACCCGATGAAAAAGATCTTATTGGCCATAATTTTCTTCAGTCTTACTGGCGTTGTAATTGCGCAACAGGAGGATATCGACCAGCTGCATGAAAATGCTAAAGCGTTTATGCAGCAAGGTGATTATGGAAATGCAACGCTTATCTTAACCCGTGCGCTACAGCAAGACAAACAAAATTTGGAAATTGCCAAAGATCTTTCCATGAGCTATTTTCTTCAAAAAGAAGATCAAAAGGCATTGGATGTAATCAAACCTTTTATTGATAATTGTAACGCCGATGACCAGGCATACCAGATCACAGGTACAATTTATCGAAGACTCGGCCAGGAAAAAGAAGCTGATAAAAATTATAAAGACGCACTAAAAAAATTTCCTAACAGTGGCGGTTTGTACAATGATTACGGCGAATTGCTGTTTAAAAACCGCGATCCCGAGGCAATAAAAATGTGGGAAAAAGGGATCCAGGCTGATCCTTCTTTTGGATACAATTATTACAATGCAAGTAAATATTATTACTACAACAGGAACTACATCTGGAGCCTTTTGTACGGCGAAACTTTTATTAATATAGAATCCTTCACTTCACGCACCGCAGAAATAAAAGATCTTTTATTGAGTGCCTATAAAAGGCTGTTTGCTGATCCGGATCTCTTAAAAAATGCAAAAGATAAAAGCGCTTTTGAAATTGCTTTTTTAACCTGCATGAACAAGCAAAATGATGTGGTGATTCGGGGCATTAACCCCGAAACATTGACCATGATCAGAACGCGCTTTATTCTTGACTGGAACAGGAATTATGCACAGAAGTTTCCGTTCAAACTCTTTCAGTTACAGGAACAACTTTTGGAAGAAGGATTGTTCCCCGCCTATAACCAGTGGATATTCGGTGCCTCTCAAAATCTTGCAGCTTATCAAAACTGGACAAGTAATCATGCTGACGAAGCGGACAATTTTAGAAAATTTAAAGCGGGTATAATTTTTAAAATCCCCAAGGGAGAGTACTATCACTGATTATTTACACACAATTATTTTTAGATTTCCTTTATTCGAATCGCTTATTTTTATTTAATTCTTTAATTTAGAATATCGTTGATTTATATTTAGCGTTCTAAATAAACCTTTAAAGGAAAAGTATGTCTCCTACGCGACTTTTTGATAGCCTGGAAATACAGTTGAAAAATGCTCCCAATCGTACTATGCTTGCTGCAAAAGAGAGTGGAGAATGGAAGGAGTATACGACAGTGGAAGTGTCTGAAATAGTAAACAAACTGAGTTCCGGCTTACTATATTCAGGCGTAGGTCCGGGAGATCTTTCGATCGAGGGAAGAGATAAGGTAGCTGTAATTTCAAAAAACCGCCCGGAGTGGGTAATGCTTGATCTGGCGGTGCAAAGGGTGGGAGCGGTATTGGTGCCGATTTATCCAACCATTAGTGATGGTGAATTGGAATTCATTTTAAAAGATGCTAACGTAAAATTTATTTTTGTAAACGATCGCGACTTGTTTGCGAAAGCCGAGCGTATAAAGGAAAACGTTCCTAATCTTAAACAAATAATTTCGTTTGAAAAACTGGAAGGTGTTAAGCACTGGGAAGAATTGCTATTACCTCTTACAGAAAACATTCTTAATGAAATAAAAAGTATTTCTGATAAAATAAGCTCAGAAGATCTTGTTACCATAATTTACACGTCAGGAACTACCGGCACTCCAAAGGGCGTGATGCTTTCACACCACAATATTTTGAGCAACGTTATTGACAGTATTCCTTGTTTTCCTCCCGGAGAAAACATGAAAGCCCTCAGCTTTTTACCGCTTAATCACATTTTTGAGCGAATGATAAGCTTCCTGTATTTATTTAAAGGAACGAGTATTTTCTTTGCCGAAAGCATTGAGTCGATTCCTCAAAACCTGAAAGAAGTAAGACCCGATTTATTTGCAACCGTTCCCCGGTTACTGGAAAAAGTCTATGAGAAAATAATGGAGAAAGGCAGTGAATTGAAGGGGGTGAAGAGGGGATTGTTTTTTTGGGCGCACAGGCTGGGGCTGCAATATGATATAAACAAGAAGCTTGGGTTTTTTTATAATATTCAGTTGGCCCTGGCCAACAAACTGATCTTCAACAAATGGCGTGAAGCCCTTGGAAACAATATAGTCAGCATTATTAGTGGAGGAGCGGCCTGCCAGGTGCGCCTTTTAAAAATATTTACAGCAGCAAAAATTCCCATCATGGAAGGGTATGGCTTGACAGAAACGTCGCCGGTTATTAGTGTTAATCGCTTTGAAGAAAAAGGAAGAATGTTTGGAACCGTGGGTCCGCTACTTGAAAATGTGCAGGTGAAGTTCGCGGATGACGGTGAAATTTTATGCAAAGGACCGAACGTGATGATGGGCTATTACAAACACCCTGAGTGGACGGCGGCTTGCATCGAAGACGGTTGGTTTAAAACGGGGGATATTGGAGTAATGGTGGGTGAATTTTTAAAAATTACTGACCGTAAAAAGGAAATCTTCAAAACCAGCGGCGGCAAATATGTTGCGCCGATAGCTATTGAAAATAAATTAAAGGAATCGAGGTTTATTGAGAATATAATGGTTGTGGGCGCCGGCGAAAAATTTGTTGGTGCTTTGATTATACCTGCATTCTCAAATGTCAGAACGTGGTGCCAGGAACATCAGATTGATTGCACCGATAAAAATAAATTAGTGCAGGAGCCGGCCGTGAAAGAATTGTTTGAAAAGGAAATTCGACGTTACGATCAATTTTTTAATCACGTAGAACAGGTGAAAAAGTTTGAATTGCTGGCGAACGACTGGTCTACAGAAAATGGAGAACTGACGCCCAAGCTAAGTTTGAGGCGCAAAGTGATAACCGAAAAAAATAAAGAAGCAATCAGGAATATTTATTCTTCTTAGCCAGTGAACGAACAAATATTCCCGATTTTTATTTTGCTCTTAACCGCAGAAACTAAAATATTTGTGCTTCCTCTTTTTCATCTACTGGTATTTTTCGCAGGAAGTCATCGTAATCTGCATCGTGATCACTATATGCTCCGTAGGCGTCGATGCTGTAGCCGATAAGTCCGTCGGTAGCTTCGATTATATAAACAACCGAGTTGTCTTCAGGATTTGATTCACCTTCAAAACGATATGTTCTGATAATTTTGAGATCTTCGGGTTTATAATATTTTCCTTTGCCTGCGGTAAAACCTTCAGCCGTCATCTTAAACTCGTTATCTATTTTTTTCAATCGTAGTTTTTCCAAAACGTGCGAAAGGGTTGTCATGTGTGTTTTAAATTCACTGCTCGAATGTATCATAAAAAGATTTTTGATCCACAAATGGTTTAATCAAGAAATGACAAATTGCATACCGAAAAAAATCGGGGAGAAAATAAAAATCCCCGGAAATTGTTCGTTTACCGGGGACTAATATTCTGTTATTAAATTAATTATAAAGATTCGTAGATCTTAATTTTATTATACAACGTTTTACGATCAATTTTTAGAATCTCAGCAGCTTTTGTTTTATTGAAATTCACTTCTTTTAACACATTCATTATCGTTTCATACTCTGCTTTGGCAGCTGCATCCTTCAGGTCTACCTCTTTTACACCTGCATTTTGCGCCACTGAATTTTGTTCAGAGCCGTTTGTGGGTGCTTCCTGCTGCATTGGTGATTGCGTAATTTCCCAAGGCAACACTTTTGAATTTATTTTTCCGGAAGGAGTAAGCAAAACGGCGCGGCGAACCACATTCCTGAATTCTCTCAGGTTGCCGGGCCAGGCATAATTCAGGAACATTTCCAGCACATCATCTTCATAACCTTCAATATCTTTTTGCAATTCCTCATTTGTCTTATCGAGGAAGAATTGCGCAAAAAGAGGGATATCATCTTTCCTTTTTCTTAAGGGCGGAAGATTGATTGAGAATTCATTGAACCTGTGGTAAAGATCTTCACGGAATTTACCTTTCTGGTATGCTTCCTGGAGGTTTTCATTTGAAGCGACGATGATTCTTACGTCCACATCCATTTCTTTTGTGCCCCCAACTCTTTTATATTTTCTTTCCTGAATAACGCGCAGCAACGAAGCCTGCACATCTTTCGGCAGGTTGGAAACTTCATCAAGAAATAAAGTTCCGCCATTTGCCATTTCAAAATGACCTTCTTTATCGGTAACCGCCCCGGTAAAAGCGCCTTTTACGTGGCCAAATAATTCACTGCCTGAAAGTTCTTTCGATAAAGTACCACAATCCATTGCAACAAAAGGTCTTCCTCTGCGCTTGCTCGCTTCGTGAATTGTCTTGGCAATAACTTCTTTACCTGTTCCGCTTTCTCCATATAAAATAACACTGTAATTGGTAGGCGCAACCATTTCAATCTGCCTGTAAATCTTGGCAGTTTCAGTATCCTGGCCAATCAGGTATTCACTATTGGAAGAAAGCTCGTAGATTTTTTTCTTTCCGGATGACTGACTTGCCGGCTTTTGCTGCTGCACCTGTTGTGATTGAACAGGAGCGGCAATCGCTTTTTCTATTACGTTTATTACCTCATCGGGGATAAGTGGTTTGGTAATATAATCGAAAGCGCCCAGTTTGATTACATCAACAGCCGTTTTGATATCTGAATAACCGGTAATAATAATCACGATAGTTTTCGGCTTGGCTTCTTTAATTTTCATTAAAACCTCTTTACCGTCTTTATCGCCGAGGCGAAAATCACACAACACAATATCAAAATGAAATTCATTAAATTTTGCCAAACCCTT
>Ga0157371_10004144_pt1 | contig 12782 bp, 9 predicted proteins | sample C45metaG_FD_113462 | JGI IMG/M metagenome (GOLD analysis project Ga0157371, IMG submission 113462) | Corn rhizosphere microbial communities from Kellogg Biological Station, Michigan, USA - C4-5 metaG | ecosystem: Host-associated > Plants > Roots > Rhizosphere > Soil | place: USA: Michigan... | reverse complement strand
GAGTCAAAGAAAAAGGCAACCAGAGCTGCCTTTTGCCAATTATTCGCACACATTGCGGCCTGTAGTTTAAAATGGCTGGCATCGATACGCTATATCTGGTGATAAAAATATGCCAAATCTCGTTCTCGCCTCCACTTCACCCTACCGTCGAATGCTGCTGGAAAAGCTCGGGATCCCGTTCGAATGCGCTGCCCCCGACGTTGACGAAACGCCACACCTGGGCGAATCCCCGCGTCATCTGGTGACGCGTCTCGCACAAGAGAAAGCGCAATCGCTGGCCGCACGTTATCCCGCCCATTTGATTATAGGCTCCGATCAGGTTTGTGTACTGGACGGAGAGATCACCGGCAAGCCGCATACGGAAGAGAACGCCTGCCAGCAGCTTCTGCGTGCACGTGGCACTATCGTGACCTTTTATACAGGGCTGGCACTTTATAACTCCGCCTCAGGCCACCTGCAAACGGAATGCGAGCCGTTCGACGTGCACTTTCGCCATCTCAGCGAGCAGGAGATAACAGATTATGTCCGCCGGGAACGTCCGCTCAACTGTGCAGGAAGTTTTAAAAGTGAAGGATTGGGGATTGCGCTGTTCGACAAGCTGGACGGTCGCGATCCCAACACGCTAGTGGGGTTACCGCTGATTGCCTTGTGTCAGATGTTAAGGCGAGAAGAGTGTAATCCGCTGACGATGTGACTGGACCATTGCGGCCCGACGCCCTCACCCCAGCCCTCTCCCACAGGGAGAGGGAGGAAAGCAAAATCAGCCGCGCAGGACCTTTAGACAGCGTTTAAGCTGCTCATCCAGCGGCGCTTCAATACGGATGACTTCCCCCGTATTAGGATGGGTAAACTTCAGCGCAGCCGCATGCAGGAACAGACGCGACAGCCCCGTGCCTGCCAGTTGTTTATCAAACTCGCGGTCGCCATAGCGGTCATCAAACGCAATAGGATGCCCGGCAAACTGGGTATGCACGCGAATCTGATGGGTACGCCCCGTCACCGGGCTGCAGCGCACCAGCGTGGCAAATTCATAGCGCTCTTCAACTTTAAAGCGCGTCTCGGACGGTTTCCCTTCCTGATTCACACGCACAATGCGCTCGCCGCTCTGCAGAATATTTTTCAACAGCGGTGCCTGCACCACTTTTACATGGGACTGCCACTGCCCGCGAACCAGCGCCAGGTAGTCTTTCTGCATCCCTTTTTCACGAAGCTGCTCATGCAAAGAACGCAGCGCAGAACGCTTTTTCGCCACCAGCAGCACGCCGGAGGTATCACGATCCAGGCGATGCACCAGCTCCAGGAAACGGGCTTCCGGTCGAAGCGCACGCAGTCCTTCAATCACGCCAAAGCTCAGGCCACTGCCGCCGTGTACGGCTGTACCTGACGGTTTGTTCAGCACAAGGATATAGTCATCCTCATAAAGGATGACGTCACTCAGCGCAGCCACTTTTTGCAGCTTAGGCGAAACCGCCTCTTCTTCACGTTCAGCCACGCGCACCGGCGGGATACGCACTTCATCACCGGCTTCGAGCTTATACTCAGGCTTCACGCGTTTTTTGTTAACCCGCACCTCGCCCTTGCGCAGGATGCGGTAAATCATACTTTTTGGCACGCCTTTCAACTGGGTGCGTAAAAAGTTATCGATGCGTTGCCCCGCATAGTCATCCGCGATAGCAACAATTTTTACGGCTGGAGTCTCTGTTTTCATGGTTGGCGATTCTAAATATCGTCAGCCATTAGCGCCACTCATTTTTCTATGCTTATATTTACTTTTATCCGGCCTGCGCCCCGTTTCGCGCAATCGATTTGGTGGTTATTAAACCAATCACCACCTCGAAGTGAAGAAACTGTGAGTAACCGGGTGATAATTGGTAAAAGTCATCTTGCTATAACCCGGCGAGCAGTGGAATAATGAGGCTGTTTTCCGTGTTAAATCCAGGTTAAGTAAGGATGTCGACGGAATGACCAATTTTGTCTGACCGATCATCCACGCAGCAATGGCGTAAGACGTATTGATCTTTCAGGCAGTTAGCGGGCTGCGGGTTGCAGTACTTCCCGGTATAAGGATTGTTTTCTGGAGAGTTCTACCCAGGCAATTCCCCTGATAATTGCGCTGTTTTTCCGTATGAAATACAGGCAACCGACACTCTGCGCCTCTTAAGCGAGCGACAACCGTGAGGTTGGCGACGTGAACAGACACGAGGCCATCGGTTCATACCCCGGAAAGCGTCACCTTGCCCGCAGCTTTGTCGTCAATGTAAGAATAACGAGTAAGTTACGATGAAAAGAATGTTAATCAACGCAACTCAGCAAGAAGAGTTGCGTGTCGCCCTTGTGGATGGGCAGCGCCTGTACGATCTGGATATCGAAAGTCCTGGACACGAACAGAAAAAAGCGAACATTTACAAAGGTAAAATCACCCGCATTGAACCAAGCCTTGAAGCTGCATTTGTCGATTACGGTGCTGAGCGTCACGGTTTCCTCCCTCTTAAAGAAATCGCCCGCGAATATTTCCCTGCAAACTACAACGCCCATGGCCGCCCAAACATCAAAGATGTTCTGCGTGAAGGTCAGGAAGTTATCGTCCAGATTGATAAAGAAGAGCGTGGCAACAAAGGTGCCGCACTGACGACCTTTATCAGCCTGGCGGGAAGCTATCTGGTTCTGATGCCAAACAACCCGCGTGCGGGTGGTATCTCTCGCCGTATCGAAGGTGATGACCGTACCGAGCTGAAAGAAGCGCTGGCAAGTCTTGAACTGCCGGACGGCATGGGGCTTATCGTGCGTACCGCAGGCGTAGGCAAATCTGCCGAAGCGTTGCAGTGGGACTTAAGCTTCCGTCTGAAGCACTGGGAAGCTATCCAGAAAGCAGCAGAAAGCCGCCCTGCTCCGTTCCTGATCCACCAGGAAAGCAACGTTATCGTGCGTGCCTTCCGTGATTACCTGCGTCAGGACATCGGCGAAATTCTGATTGATAACCCGAAAGTGCTTGAGCTGGCTCGCCAGCACATCGCCGCGCTGGGTCGTCCGGATTTCACCAGCAAAATCAAACTGTACACCGGTGAAATCCCGCTGTTCAGCCACTATCAGATTGAATCCCAGATTGAATCCGCCTTCCAGCGTGAAGTGCGTCTGCCATCCGGTGGTTCTATCGTTATCGATACGACCGAAGCGCTGACCGCTATCGACATCAACTCCGCGCGTGCAACCCGCGGCGGTGATATCGAAGAGACCGCCTTCAACACCAACCTTGAAGCCGCTGATGAAATCGCCCGCCAGCTCCGCCTGCGCGACCTGGGTGGTCTGATCGTTATCGACTTCATCGACATGACCCCTGTTCGTCACCAGCGTGCGGTTGAAAACCGTCTGCGCGAAGCGGTGCGCCAGGACCGTGCTCGTATCCAGATCAGCCATATTTCTCGCTTTGGCCTGCTGGAGATGTCCCGTCAGCGTCTGAGCCCATCACTGGGTGAGTCCAGCCATCACGTTTGCCCGCGCTGTTCCGGTACCGGTACCGTGCGTGATAACGAATCGCTGTCCCTCTCTATTCTGCGTCTGATTGAAGAAGAAGCGCTGAAAGAGAACACTAAAGAAGTTCACGCCATTGTGCCTGTGCCCGTTGCCTCTTACCTGCTTAACGAAAAACGTGCAGCGGTAAGCGCAATCGAAGCACGTCAGGGCGGCGTTCGCTGCGTCATCGTGCCAAACGACCAGATGCAGACTCCGCACTATCACGTGCTGCGTGTACGTAAGGGCGAAGAGACGACCACCCTCAGCTACCTGCTGCCGAAGCTGCATGAAGAAGAGATGGCACTGCCATCCGATGAAGAGCCTGCCGAGCGTAAACTGCCTGAGCAGCCTGCATTAGCCACCTTCATTATGCCGGAAGCGCCGCCGGAAGCCGTGCTGGAAAAACCAGCGGCTAAACCTGCTGCGCAAAAACCTGCGCCAGACGTGGCGAAAGCCCAGCCAGAGCAACCTGGTCTTCTGAGCCGCTTCTTCGGCGCGCTGAAGAAGATGTTTGCTGGCGAAGAAGTTCAGCCGGAGCAGCCAAAAGAAGCACCGAAAGAAGCGAAGCCTGAGCGTCAGCAGGATCGTCGTAAGCGCCAGAACAACCGCCGCGATCGTAATGACCGCAGCGATCGTAACGACCGTAACGAGCGTCGCGACAACCGTTCTGACAACAACGAAGGCCGTGAGCAACGCGAAGATAACCGTCGCAACCGTCGCGAGAAACAGCAGCAGAATGTTGAAGATCGCGAAATTCGCCAACCGGCGGGCGATGAGTCAGAGAAGAGCAAACAGCGCGACGAGCAGCAGCCTCGCCGCGAGCGCAATCGTCGTCGCAACGACGAGAAGCGTCAGGCGCAGCAGGAAGTTAAAAACCTGAACCGCGAAGAGCCTGTTGAACAGCAAGACGCTGAGCAGGAAGAACGTACTCAGGTTATGCCGCGTCGTAAGCAGCGTCAGCTGAATCAGAAAGTCCGTTTTGCTTCTGAAGCGACCGAAGAGACAACTGTTGTTACGGAAACCGTCGCCGAAAGCGCGCCGCAGACCCAACTGGCGAAAGTTGATCTGCCAGCAGTGGTAGAGAACAACGCCGAGCAGGACGATAACGGCGAAGGTCGTGATAACGCAGGCATGCCGCGTCGTTCACGTCGTTCTCCTCGTCATCTGCGCGTGAGCGGTCAGCGTCGTCGCCGTTATCGTGACGAGCGTTACCCGACTCAGTCTCCAATGCCGTTAGCTATCGCGTGTGCGTCACCTGAAATGGCATCCGGTAAAGTCTGGATCCGCTACCCGGTTGCTCGCCCGGAGCAGATTGTTGAAGAACAGTCTGTCACCGAAGAGGTGATTGCACCAGTCGTTGCAGCTGAAGAGGTTGTGGCTGCAGCAGCGACGGTGGTTGAGCCGCAGGCTGTGGAAGCCGAAGCCCCACAGGCGGTTGAAGTGGAAACCACCCATCCTGAAGTGATTGCTGCCCCGGTTGATGCCGCACCGCAGTTCATCGCCGAAGAAGACACGGTCGTGGCCGAAGAGGTTGCTGAAGAAGTTGAAGCCGCCGCGCCGGTTGAAGACACCGCTGACGCTGTTATCGAAACGGTGACAGAAGACGTGGTTCAGGAAGTTGAACTTGACGTTGAACCGGTTCGTGAAGCCGAAGAAGCTCCAGCGCCTGAGGTGAAACCAGAGCCAGTGGTTACTGCGCCAGCGGCAGCACACGTTGCAACGGCACCCATGACTCGCGCACCTGCGCCTGAGTATGTGCCGGAAGCACCGCGTCAAAGCGACTGGGTTCGCCCGGAGTTCAACTTTGACGGCAAAGGTTCCGCAGGTGGTCACAGCGCGACGCACCAGGCGACTGCACCGGCAACCCGCCCCCAGTCTGTTGAGTAACTCGCGTTAAGACGAAAAGCCGACCTCAGGGTCGGCTTTTTTATTGCGCATTTGCTGGCTTTCTCATTCCGGCTATACCCGGCATCACCTGCTTCATCATCTCCAGAAAACGTCGCAAGCGCGCCGGATAGTATCGCGACCACGGATAAACCAGATGGACGGGCAGCGCCGTGGGTTGCCACTCGGGCAGAAGAGGGATTAAGCGCCCTTCCTGAATATCCTCTTTCACCGTCCAGCTTGATACCAGCGCCACCCCCAGCCCGGTCAGGGCCGTATTTCGCGCCACGTACAGGCTGTCCGTGCTCAGACGCGGCGTAATGGCAATGCGTGTCGGCTGCGCTGCACCATCAAACAATTCAACGTGTCGCTGGTAGAAGGTGCTGATGGCAATCCAGGGCAGCGCCTGCAAATCCTCTGGCTTGCTAACCTTTGGGAAGCGTGCCAGCAACGCAGGAGAGGCGACGATGGAGCGCGGTACCTCTGCCAGCTGTACGGAAACCGTGGCGGGATCGACCTCGGCACCCACGCGGATCGCACAATCAATATTGTCGCTGAGAAAATCCACCGACTTATCGTTCAACATCCACTCAACGGAAAGCTGAGGATAACGCTGCAAAAATTCCGTCAACGGTTTCAGGAGCTGTTCCTGACCAAAGGCGTGCGGTGCCCGCACCCGCAATACCCCAACCGGTTCATCCTCCGCCTGCCCGACTTCATCTTCCAGCGCCAGCCAGCTATCAATCACCCGCCGGGCATGCTGATAGCAGCGTTCACCGTCGTCAGTGAGCCTGGTGGCATGGGTGGTTCGCAGCAGCAGGCGAGCCCCCAGCAAGGTTTCCAGAGACTGCAAACGTCGGCTTACCGTGGCCTGAGTCGTCGAAAGCTGCCTTGCCGCTGCCGAGAGCGAGCCGGTTTCCACGATGCGAACAAAAGTTCGCATCAGTTCCACCCTGTCTATACGCTCAACTCGCTTCATACTTTCCTCTGTCATACGCTTAACGTATAAGCGTTTTACCATCGGCCCGTCTACCGCCGCAAGGCGTAGTGATAAAAAATAGCCTCACACTATGACTGAGGAACGTCTTATGAACACAACAACTGCCCCCCATGCCGTGAGCCGCTGGGTGATATTAATGCTGGCTCTGGGTGCTGGTTTCAGCGTGGCATCCATTTACTACGCACAGCCTTTGCTGCCTCTCATGGGCGCAGACCTTCATTTGAGTATTGAAGGAATGGGCCTGGTTCCGACGCTGACCCAGGCAGGCTACGCGCTCGGCATCCTCTTCCTGTTGCCGCTTGGCGATCGTCATGACCGCAGGACGCTGATTCTGATTAAAAGTGCTGCCCTGGCGCTGTTTCTTCTGGGCTGTAGTCTCACCGGGCAACTCCCTTCGCTGCTGCTGGCAAGCCTGCTGATTGGCATGGCCGCCACCATGGCGCAGGATATCGTTCCCGCTGCCGCGATCCTCGCCCCTGAAGGTAAACAAGGGAAAACCGTGGGCACCGTCATGACAGGTCTTCTGCTGGGCATATTGTTGTCGAGAACCGTCAGCGGCGTGGTCGGTGAAGCCTTTGGCTGGCGGGTGATGTATCAGCTGGCTGCTGCAAGCATTGCCTTTGTCGGTGCAGTGATGTGGGCCGTACTCCCACGTTTTGCTATTCACTCCACGCTGAGCTATCCCGCGCTGATGCGTTCCATGGAGCACCTGTGGCGTCGTTACCCGGCACTGCGTCGCGCGGCGCTGGCTCAGGGTCTTCTGTCGATTGCCTTTAGCGCATTCTGGTCAACGCTGGCCGTAATGCTGCTGGAACGCTACCACCTCGGCAGCGCAGTGGCGGGCGGGTTTGGTATCGCAGGTGCCGCCGGTGCATTAGCCGCGCCGCTGGCAGGCGGGCTGGCGGATAAACTGGGTGCAGGAAAAGTGACGCAGCTGGGTGCCGCGCTCGTCACCTTCTCGTTTGCGCTAATGTTCCTGATGCCCGCCCTCGGCGTCCATGGGCAGTTGATCCTGATTGCCGTCTCCGCCGTCGGTTTTGACCTTGGCCTGCAGTCAAGCCTGGTGGCTCACCAGAATCTGGTCTACAGCCTTGAACCGCAGGCACGCGGTCGCCTGAATGCCCTGCTCTTTACGGTGGTGTTTATCGGAATGGCGCTAGGCTCGGCACTGGGCAGTAAGATTTATACGATGGCCGGCTGGTCTGGCGTGGTTGCGCTGGCTACGCTGTGCGGCGTTATTGCCCTGATCATCAGACTGATTGAAAACGCCCGGGTAACCTCCGCTCAGGCTGAAACCGTGTAAAAAAAATGCCCAGTCCATACGGACTGGGCAGTCAAAACATGCCCAGTTTCAAGACATGTTCTAAGAGGTCAAGGCATTATTTGTTCATCTGGAACAGGGACATCCCCTGCATATCGCTAAACGCCTTATAGGAGGCCTGCAGAGCCGCCTGCTGCATGGAGTAAGAAGAGATCACCGAGTTCCAGTCCACATCGACCAGGTCGCTCATCTGCTGCGTTTGGCCCAAAGCACGGTCATCGCCCAGCGAATCCAGTTTGCCCAGTTCGTCCAGTTTGATCCCCAGATCTGCACGCACGGTCAGCACGTTGTTCAGCGAGTTGCTCAGGCCGCGGTTGGTTTTATCCATCGCCGCCGTAAACGCATCGGCTTTAGTCTGGTCGCCTTCAACCGGCGTATTCAGCGCAGCGATAGCGGTATCCAGGATCTTAAACAGGTTGGTTTCCGGCGTGCTGCCGTCCGGCTCCGGTTTCGCGTTACTGGTGAAGGTATCGAAAACTTCACTGCCCGTGTGGCTGATTTGCATGGTACGCGCGGCGTCAACCTGCTGGCTGATTGGCGTAGAGCCGCCGTTATAGGTGCCGGTTGTCTCGTCGAAGGCCGCCGCTTCCGTTTTGTAACCCGCAAAAATATAGCGTCCATTACCGTCGGTGCTGTTTGCCAGGTTCATCAGCTGATCGCGGATCCCCTGCAGGTTGGTGGCAAGCGACTGTCGGTCATCATCGCTGAGGGTTCCGTTACCGGCGTTAACCACTTTTTCCTGCGCGGTGATAATCGCATTCGTCACCTCTTTCAGCACGTTCTCTTCCAGCGACACCTTGGTCGTGGCGAAAGAACGCGCCAGCGCATACTGGCTGTTCTGCGTCTGCGCCTGGGAGAGCACAACGGCCTGAGAAGCCGCAATCGGGTCATCGGAAGGACGGTTTACGCGCTTGCCGGTTGACATCTGCTCGCCATAGCCCAGCCAGAGACTCTGGGAGTTCGTCACTCCGCGCATGCTCTGCTCATACATCATTTGAGTACTAATACGCATTTTTTAACCCCGGCCTTAGCGAATGTTGATCAACGCATCAAACAGCGTGCTCGCCGTTTGCAGAACCTGCGCATTCGCCAGGTAGTACTGCTGATAGCGCTGCAGGTTGCCGTATTCTTCATCCAGGTTAACCCCGGAAATCGACTGCTGCTGTTTGGTCAGCTGCGTTACCACGTTGTCTTTCGTGGCGCTGCTGGTTTTCAGCGATGCCGTGGTGCTCCCCACCGTACTGACCAGTGAAGCATAGGCATCGTTGAAGGTTTTGTTATTCCCCACCAGCTTCGCGCTCTGCAGATCCAACAGTTTTTGGCCGTTGGTATTGTCGCTATCGCCGCTGTCGCTGGCGGAGGCCATCGCCAGTTTGGATTCATCGCTAATCGCGACGTCCATATTCATAATGACGTCATTCACCGGTTTCACGATGAAGCTGTCTTTCTGGTTGGCCGCACCGGTGATGTTCACGTTCAGACCATCAAACGACAGGTTACCGCTGCCGTCCGGCGTGGCCGTAAAGCTGGTTTTGTCAGACAGACGCGTGACCGTCCAGTTGGTCCCGTTGTACTCAACTTTATAGTTCGTCGCCTGCACCGCAGAGCTGTCCGTTACGCTCGCCGTGACCGACGCGCTGCCGGTGTTTTTGCTGTTACTCAGTACGGAAGGTGAACCGAAGTCGAACAGCTTGCCGCCTGCGTCGCCATTTGCATCGAACCCGGCTTCATGCTGTGTGTTCATCGCGTCGGCAAACGCCAGCGCCATCTGGTTAAGGGTGTTACGCGCCTTATCCAGATCTTCAGAACGGAAGGTCAACAGCCCACCCAGTGACCCTGTGGTGATCTGCTTTTCCGGGATCTCAACGTTTCCAGACGCTGCATCTACGTAGGCAATCGTGGTGCGCGATGGGTCAGCACTGGATTTCACCGCAGCCAGCTGGCTGGCAGTACTGCCCTGCACCAGGGTGTAACCGTTCGCGATGGAGATATTGTACGTACCGCTGTCCTGCACGGTCACGTCCACACCCACAATCTTATTCAGCTCGCTCACCAGCTGATCGCGCTGATCGAGCAGTTCGTTCGGCGATGCGCCCGCGCCTACGCCGGTCAGACGGGAAATTTGATCGTTAAGGTTGGCTATCTGTTTCGCGTAGTTATTGATCTGATCCACGCTGGTGGTGATCGCGGTGTTAACCTGCGCATCCTGATCGCGAAGATACTGATCGTTGGTTTTAAACTGGTTTACCAGTCCATCCGCTTTGCCAATCACCGTCTGGCGCGCAGCCGGATCTTCGGCGTTACTCACCAGCGTTTGCAGGCTCTTGAAGAAATCCTGCAGCGTGGTCGAAAGCGAGTTGGTGGTATCGGAGAGCACGTCGTCAATCTTTGACATCTGCTGATAGCGCGTTGTCAGCCCGCTGCTCTGCGTCTGTGCGGCGCGCAGCTGGTTGGTAATGAAGGCGTCATACTCACGCTGCACGCCGGAGACATAAACCCCGTTCCCCACCCAGCCACCGCCGGTCAGCGTGCTGTTAGCCGCGCCCAGAATGGTGTTCTGGCGGGTGTAACCTGCCACGTTATAGCTTGAAATATTATTACTTACGGTATTAAGTGCCGCCTGTGCCGCACTGAGGCCACTCATGGCGCTGTTAATCAAACTGGACATGGGGGTTCCTTTTATACTTTCAGACACGAGTCCTGATGAAGGTTATCGGCAGCCTCCACCGGGACTTGAGAACTTTCAGAACAGATTTTCAATATCGGTGCTATAGGCTTTATTCACCTTCTCACCCATCGATTTCAGCTGCTGGATCATGCTGGTGAGCTTGCGCGCATAGTTCGGATCGGTAGCGTATCCCGCATTCTGCAATGCCTGCGCGCCCTGCTCCGGCGTCGATGCCTGCGTCACGGCGGTATAGCGCGGGTTTCGGCTTAACAGGCCGACGTAATCTGACAATGCTTCAAGGTAGGAGCTGTAAACGCGAAATTTGGCTTTTACCTTCACTGCCGCGCCGTTTTCGTATTCGGTGGTGGTGATCTCGGTTGTCGGCCCCTTCCAGCTGGAGGTAGCTTTCACGCCAAAGATGTTGAAGCTCGGATCGCCGTTTTCCTTACGGATTTGACGCTGGCCCCAGCCCGACTCCAGGGCCGCCTGGGCCAGGATCAGGTGATGCGGTACCCCGCTCTGCTCGCTGGCCAGTCGTGCAGGCAGAGAAAGCTGCGCCAGGAAGTCCTTACTGTCGCCGGAGAGCGGCTCGTCACGCGTCTCTGCGGGCTTCGGCATGGCCTTACGCACCATCTGCGTCAGCGCCTGGTTCTGATAACTGGTCACCGTTTCGATGTCGAACTTCATCGGCACCTGCTGCGGCTGATCCTCAGGCTGAATACCCTGTGCGGCAGCGGTCTGTTTGACAATCATGTCAGCCAGTCCGAGTCCTTTACCGGCGGTCATCTGCTGTGCAATCTGCTGGTCATACATGCTGGTGTAAAGCCGCGTGGAATCGCTGCTGAACATCCCGTCTTTCGGCAGGGTCTCACGCATGCTTTTCAACATCATCTGCACGAACATCCCTTCCACCTGGCGGGCGACCGGGCGGATATTCGCCGCCGGGTCTTTGCCTGCTTTGGTTTTGAGTTCGTTCAGCGACTGGGCATCCCAGGCGGCACCGGTCAGCAGTTTGCTATCGGTCAGCATTAGATGATTTCCAGTTTGGCGCGCAGGCAGCCTGCACTTTGCATCGATTGCAGAATCGACATCAGATCCATCGGCGTCGCGCCCAGCGCATTCAGGGCGCGCACCACGCTGTTCAGGTTCGCGCTGGAACGCACGCTTTGCAGCGAGCCGCCGCTCTGGCGCAAATCAATCTGCGTTTGCGGTGTCACCACCGTCTGACCGCCACCAAATGGCGTGTCCGGCTGGCTGACGTTGGCAGAGCGGTTCACCGTCACGGAGAGGTTACCCTGCGCCACGGCACAGCTGTCCAGCGACACCTCGCGGTTCATCACCACTGACCCGGTACGTGAGTTGATGATGACTTTGGCATCCTGCACCGGCACGTTCACTTCCATATTCTGGATATCCGCCAGCATACGCACCTGGTTACTGTTACCCGAAGAGGTCCGGATCTGCACGGTACGCGCGTCCAGCGCCGTGGCGCTCCCGTAGCCGCGGCTGCGGTTGATGGTGTCGGCAATTTGCTGCGCCATCGTGAAGTCTTCATTATTAAGCTGCAGGTTGATGGTATTTCCTGCGCCAAACTGGGTCGGCAGCTCGCGCTCGATGATGGCCCCGTTAGTGATACGCCCACCGTTCAGCTGGTTCACCTGCACGCTGCTCCCGCCCGCAGAGGCACCCGCACCGCCAACCAGAATGTTACCCTGCGCCAGGGCATAGACCTGGCTGTCGACGCCCTTAAGCGGCGTCATCAACAGCGTGCCGCCGCGCAGGCTTTTGGCGTTACCCATGGAGGAGACCACTACGTCGATGGTCTGCCCCTGACGCGCAAACGCCGGATAGGACGCGGTCACCATCACCGCCGCCACGTTTTTCAGCTGCATGTTGGTCCCCGCAGGGACGGTAATACCAAGCTGCGAAAGCATGTTATTCAGGGTCTGGGTGGTGAACGGCGTTTGGGTGGTCTGGTCACCCGTACCGTCCAGCCCCACCACCAGGCCATAGCCAATCAGCGAGTTCTCGCGCACGCCCTGAACGCTGGTCAGGTCGCGAATACGGTCAGCCTGAGCGAAGGTTGCCACCAGCGCCAGCGCCACGGCGAAGATCGTTTTAAACATGGGTCACCTCGCTTACATCGGCGATAAGTTAAGGAAGAAACGCTGCAGCCAGCCCATATTTTGCGCTTCATTGATATAGCCGTTACCGACGTATTCAATGCGCGCATCCGCCACCTGGGTGGACGGTACGGTGTTGGTGCCGCTGATGGTGCGAGGGTTAACCACACCGGAGAAGCGAATGAACTCAGTGCCCTGGTTAATGGCGATCTGTTTTTCACCCACAACGTGTAAATTGCCGTTAACCAGCACCTGGTCAACCGTCACCGTCAGCGT
>Ga0157371_10004138_pt1 | contig 12792 bp, 11 predicted proteins | sample C45metaG_FD_113462 | JGI IMG/M metagenome (GOLD analysis project Ga0157371, IMG submission 113462) | Corn rhizosphere microbial communities from Kellogg Biological Station, Michigan, USA - C4-5 metaG | ecosystem: Host-associated > Plants > Roots > Rhizosphere > Soil | place: USA: Michigan... | reverse complement strand
CCATTCATTTGCCTCAATGATTAACTGCTTTATATTAGATCTCGGTACCGCCTGGTACTACAGCACCTTTTTTCACAACGATAATACCGTCTTTAACAGCATAAAATCCATAATCACCATCCGCGAGGTGTAATCCCCCGTTAATGCGGACATTGTTTCCGATTCGGACGTTCTTATCAATAATCGCATTGGTAATCGTACAATTATCGCCAATACCGATCAGCGGATGACCAGAAGCATTTTCCTCATCGATCTCCTCTAAAGTCTGATACCGGTCACTACCCATAATATAAGCGTTCTCAATCTTAGAGCCCCTACCGATCCTGGAACGGATTCCGATGACGGAGTGGCGGATATCATCAGCCTGCAGAATACAGCCTTCTGCGATAACCGTCTTGTCCAAGGTTGTACCTAGTATTTTAGAAGGCGGCAACATCCGTGGGCGTGTAAAGATGCTTTGGTGGCTGTCAAAAAGATTAAACTTCGGAATATCATCAGTTAAACCCAGATTCGCCTCAAAGAATGAAGATATGTTACCAATATCAGTCCAATAACCTTCATACTGGAAACTCAATACGCGGTACTGTTGAAGCACCATCGGTATGATCTCCTTTCCAAAATCCTTTTGTTCCGGGTTGTCTTCAAAGATCTTAATCAACAGATCTTTGTTGAAAATGTAAATACCCATCGACGCCAGGTAGTTCCTGCCCTCAGCCTGCATTTCCGGTCCAGTATCTGATGCCCAATCTAAAATCACTTGTGCATTTGGCTTTTCAGTAAAAGAAGTGATGATATTCTCCTCATTGGCCTTTAGAATACCAAAGTCGGTACCATCCTTGGCTGTTACCGGAATCGTAGCCAGCGTTACTTCTGCGCCGCTATCAATATGGGCATTCACCATCTGGTTGAAATCCATTTGATACAACTGGTCACCAGAAAGGATAAGCACAAATTCAAACTCATGGTTCAACAAGTGGTGCATGGTCTGACGCACCGCATCCGCTGTCCCCTGGAACCATGTCGGGTTGTCGGGTGTCTGCTCAGCGGCAAGAATATCCACAAAAGCATCACTAAAGTGGCTAAAATGATAGGTGTTTTTAATGTGTTTGTTTAACGATGCAGAATTAAACTGCGTCAATACAAACATCCGGTGTATTCCTGAATTTAAACAATTGCTGATCGGAATGTCGACCAAACGGTATTTTCCTCCTATAGGTACTGCCGGTTTAGATCTGGTTTGCGTCAATGGAGACAGCCTGGAGCCTTGGCCTCCGCCAAGAATTACTCCCAATACTCTTTCGGTCATATGCTCAATTTTATATTTGGTACAAATCAATATATTCCTGGGCTGCCCTATCCCAGGAATGGTCTAACTTCATAATAATCTTACGAATCTCTTTCACTGCTTTTGGATTATTGTATAAATCATAAGCTCTCCAAATGGCATGGCCTACGTCCCATACACTCGTTTGATCGTGACAAATGCCAAAGCCCCCGTCCCCAATATCAACGACAGTATCTTTCAGCCCGCCAATTCTTCTTACAATCGGTATGGTCCCATACCGTAACGCATACATCTGATTTAAACCACACGGCTCTACCCTGGATGGCATCAACAAGAAGTCTGCACCCGCATAGATCTGGTGTGACAATTGTTCATTATATCCAATGTAGGTGTTGTAATGACCTTTGTACCGTTCTTTTAACTCTTCTAATCTTCTTTCTACCTCCGGCTCTCCAGACCCTAAAACAAGGATGTTAATCTCTCCTTTATAAGACTCCAATGCGTGATAAAATATTTCAGGCAGCAACTCGGCACCTTTCTCACCCACTAACCTGCCAATAAATGTGAATAGCGGCTTGTCCGGATGTAGGTTGAAAACAGAACATAATGCCTGTTTGTTTGCCCGCTTTCCACTTTCAAAGGTTCTTAGATTGAAGTTTTTTGTCAACATGCCATCTTTCGCCGGATCCCATACCTCGGTATCGATACCATTTAATATCCCTCTTGACTTACCACGTTCCATGGCCAGCAGTGTTTCCAGGCCATTCGCCTTAACACTTAGTTCATCCAGGTAAGATGGTGACACAGTCGATATGCGCCAGGCACACTTAATTGCAGACGCAAGAGGGTTAATAGCCCCTCGCCATTCCAGTTTCCCTCGGTTCAATTGGTCAAATGCCGGGAAGTAATGGAGCTTGTCCCATCCGAACTGCCCCTGGTATTCCGCATTGTGAATGGTGGTCACAGAAGGGATATCGCGGAGCTTTGCATACCTGTAGCTGTTGGCCATCATAAAGGGAACCAGCCCGGTATGATGGTCATGACAATGAATAACAGAAGGTTTGTGTTGCCATTGCTCGATCCAATCCAGAACCGAAACCTGGAAAGCAAAAAACCGTTCCAGATCGTCGTCGTAACCATAAACTTTAGGCCGGTTCAGTAAACCCGGTATATGCACCAGGAACAAATCAAATCCAAGTTTATTACTTACTTCGCGGAAGATCCGGACTGAAAAATCACGGTTGCCGATCTTCCCCCAGCCATCGTACACAACTTCGAAATCGTTCTCCTGCATAAACTTCACATCATATGCCGGCATAACGACCTTTGCAATGTGCCCCAAACGGTTCTGATACTTGGGTAATGCACCAACAACGTCAGCAAGCCCCCCCACTTTGGCGACCGGATAACACTCCGCACTGAGGTGAATTATTTCCATGTATGTTTTCTTTTCTTAAGAATTTTTTAAATATAACAACTGCCGTGCAAGCTGGTTTCGAAGGATAACCTAAATAATTAAAGGCTATGCCCGATATTAAGCAACCCAGGCGCATTAAAGGTGCATTTATATCCTGGTAAACCGCTAAACCAGCGATCAACTAAACTTCCAAGCGAACACGCTGCTTCGGTCCATGAATTGATCGTCAGGCGATTAATTCTGAAATCGGCATACCTTGTTTTCTCTTTCGCAAAGCGCACTTAACCGGTTGAATATAGAAATTTATTTTCAGGAAGAAATAGTAATTGAGAGATCTATTTAGATAACTCCATTTTCGAATAAAAAGAATCCTTATACAAAACATTTATCCATTAACAGCAATAAACATTTCTCTTTCATCTTTAGGTATAACATACCTAAAACGAACATGATCCGATCCACATTTGCTTACCTCCTATCAAGTAGTATTATTCTTTGCCTCTGTTTTCCGGCCTGTACAAAAAAGAACACGCCGGTGCCAGCGAAAACACCTGCTCCCAGCAAAGATATTCCGGTTGTGCCGACTCCTATTGCAGAAAAGCCGCATTTACCCGCCAAACTAGCATCAGACAATTTGATTATCACCTTTAAATACATTGGTACCAGCGGCAATGTCACGGAAATTGAAAGCTCAGACGGAGCAAAAGAGATCTATATGTACAAAGGCGAAAATCAGCTGAGCAAATATGAACGGTACGAGAAAAAGGAACTTAAGTATAGCGTGTTCTATGTTTTGGATCAAGACGGTGGGGTAACCCGAGGCAATCAGTATAAGGTCGAGTCAAATGGCGCTGTGCTCACTCCTACTGGCAATTACCGGATTGAATATGATGCTGAAAAAAGAATCAGCAAAGTAAGCTGGTACGACAACAGCAAACAACTGCTCCGTGAAGCGATAAGAACCTACAACACGGACGGTACATCGCTGAATATCACCACAACCGGGCAGGATGCCGGGGTGGCCGACTATACTTTTGACAATAAGAAAGCCTGGTGCCGCAGCATAATTAACCATCAGATCCTTTCCATAGAAAGTCTTTCGGGCTTGTTGCTGTCCAATACGAACAACCTCAGCAAAATATCAAGCAGTTCGACAAACGCGCTGAACAAGACCTACACCTATACCTATGATACCGATAATTTTCCAACCTCCTGGATTGAAACTGATGCCAAAGGTTCGAAAAAGACCTTTAAGCTGACTTACAACGTAAATTAGCAACTTTGTTAAAGATCTGTGATCGGCCGGTATTTCGGAACTAAAAACTTCATAACCACCCAGGCAAGCAGGTACGACACGGCGCAAATCGAGAACATAATCGTGTAGCCGGTTTCGGTATGGCCAAGGGATTTATAGTGATCAAACAAAGCACCACCTAGTTTGGACATAAACACCCCACTTAATCCACCAGCCATTCCCCCGATGCCGATGGCTGATCCGATCGCCTTTTTCGGAAACATATCCGAAACGGTTGTGAAAATATTAGCCGACCAAGCCTGGTGGGCCGAGGCGCCGATACCGATCAACACAACCGGAACCCAGAAGCTGATATAACCAAATGGCTGTGCTGCAAGAACAACCAAAGGAAACAATGCAATAATTAACATCGCCTTCATCCTTCCGTCATAGGGCGCATGTCCCTTATTGATAAAATACATTGGAAATAAGCCACCGCCAATACTGCCGACCATAGTCATGCTGTACAACACGGTTAAAGGGAGCGCAATAGCCGTCCCTGTCATATTGTACTGAACACTTAAATAGGAAGGCAGCCAAAAAAGAAAAAACCACCAAACGCCGTCTGTAAGAAATTTCCCTAAAGCAAAAGCCCAGGTTTGTTTGTAGGTCAGCAGCTTCGTCCAGGGCACTTTCGCAATCTGCTGACCTTCATCCCCTTTAACTTCTTTTTCATCCTCAACATCACTGTTGATATATGCCAATTCCGCAGCGGATAGTCTTTTCTGTTCTTCAGGCTTATCGTACAAGATAAACCAGAAGATCAGCCATAAAAATCCAATCGCACCAATGATGATAAAGGTGCTCTCCCAACCCCATTTGTAAGCAAGCCAGGGAACAGTCAGCGGTGCAAGGATTGCCCCAACGTTCGTACCGGAGTTGAAAATTCCGGTAGCGAATGATCGCTCTTTCTTCGGGAAGTATTCCGCCGTCGCCTTAATGGCTGCCGGAAAGTTCCCGGACTCACCAAAACCAAGGATAGCCCGCGAGAACATAAAACCCAAAACCGAGGCTGGAATTAAACCAAAGCCAGCCCAGGATAATAAACCAGCCAACCGCTCACCTACAGGCAAGGCAATTGCATGGAATATGGCACCCAGAGACCAGATGACCAGCGCAATGGCATAACCGCTTTTTGTCCCAAGCTTATCTATGATCCGCCCGGCGAAAAGCATAGAGACCGCATAGATCAGCTGAAAAGCCGCCGTAATATTTGCATAGTCTGTGTTTGTCCAGTTGAACTCCTTTTCCAGCTTGGGTGCCAGTAAACTAAGAACCTGCCGGTCCAGATAATTCACAGTGGTTGCAAAAAACAACAATGCGCAAATCGTCCATCGGTAATTACCTACTTTGGTGTCTCTCATTATATTTGGTTAGTCTTTTACTTTTATGAACGATTCGCTGCGACCAGCTCAATTGCTGTTTTCGCGTTCGCTTCCAATGCGGTATAGTTGCGGCTTTTCATCATGTCTTTGCCGATCAACTTGCTGCCCAATCCCACGGCACATACGCCGGAGTCGAACCAAGTCTTGATATTTCCAGCCTCCAGCTCCACACCTCCGGTTGGCATAAACAACTGCCCCGGAAAGAGCTCCTTAACAGCAGTCAGGAAGGCCGGACCAAGTAAATTCGCGGGAAACAACTTAATTAGGCCAGCTTTATGTTGATAAGCAAGATTTATTTCTGTCGGACTAAAACACCCGGGTACCCAAAGCAGGCCGGCTTCATGGGTCATTTTACCTACTTCCAGGTCAACCACCGGACTTACAATGAAGTGTGCACCCGCTCCAATAAAGGACTTCGCCTCCTGTACATTGCGCACGGTACCAACCCCAAGGTAGAGGTCATGCATTTCAGACTCAAGCGCATGTATAATGTAGCGAAAGTTTTCAAGGGCTTCCGGACCCCGGTTCGTATATTCCAACACCCGGATGCCGGTACGGTAAAGCGTTCTGATGATTTCCAGACTGACCTCCGCATCTTCATAAAAGAATAAAGGCAACAGGCCTTGTTTAGTGATGGCGGCCAAAGCCCCTTCTTTAGTTTTCATATTTTTTAATTTGAACTCGTATTTCCTCCTGGCTAAGCGTCGTCGCGTCGCCCTGAACAAAAAGCTTCGTAAAAGCGGCAGCCGTTGCAAAATTTAAAATTCCATCGATAGGAAACTTCTTAAAAAAGCCATAGATCAAGCCGGCCATGAAACAGTCGCCGCTTCCTACTTTGTCAATGATCTCATTAGCCTGATAAACCTTTGATATCTGCAAGGTTTCATCCTTATAAAGCGTGGTATAGTAACGCAATCCCTGACCTTCATCAAAGCGAAACGTATTCGCCACCGTTCTGCAATTCGGAAATCTGGAGATAATTTCTTTTGAACTTTTTTCTGCCTGCCGGATGTAACCTTCCTGCGTACCGGCTCCGATCAGATCCTGATCAATTGGTATACCGAGCATCTTTTCAGCAGCCCAGATGTTCCCCATGATCAGCGAACAGTATACCGCAAGCTTAGGCATAATCGCCCCTGGATCCTGACCATATTTCCAAAGCTTTGCCCGGTAATTCAAATCGAGTGAAATTGGAATGTTTCTTTCCGAAGCCGCCTGCAGCGCTTCTTCGCATAAGTCGGCAAGATCCTGGTCTAAAGCCGGACAAATCGCACTGAAATGAAACCAACTGATATCTTTTAAGATTAAATCCCAATCCAGCGTACCCGCTTTCAAATTCGCGAAAGAAGAGTCCTCACGATCGTAAATCACGCCAGCATGCTTCAAATCCTTGCCCTTGTGCAAATAGTATAAGCCGGTGCGATGCCCGCTCAACTGAATTCTGGAGGTATCAATCTTCCGTTTCTGCAAGGCCATGAGCAACTGCTCGGACATAAAATTGTCGGGTATAGCCGTCAAGTAGGCGGTTGGAATATCCCATCGAGCCAAGGCAGTTGCCACATTGAGCTCTGCACCACCTACGTAAAAAGGCAAACTATTGTCTTCCAACCAGGCTCCATCGGCATCCGGGCAGATTCGAAGCAACAACTCCCCAAAACTTAATACCTTTCCCATATTAGAAGTTAAAGTAGGTTTTTGCGTTGTTGTAACATATATCCTGAATGATCTTCCCGATCCATTCCAGGTCATCAGGTAATTCCCCGTTTTCTATGTCTTCGGCAAAGAGGTTGCAAAGTAGCCGCCTGAAATATTCATGCCTTGGAAAGGAGAGAAAACTTCTGGAATCGGTCAGCATCCCGATAAAGCGGCTCAATAGGCCCATATTCGACAAGGTGTTTAGTTGCCTGCGCATGCCGTCTTTTTGGTCTAAAAACCACCAGGCGGAGCCCCACTGGATCTTCCCGGCAACAGAACCATCGTTGAAGTTGCCGATCATGGTCGCCATAACCTCGTTGTCTGCAGGATTTAAGTTGTAAAGTATCGTTTTTGCAAGCTGATTGGTCTTGTCCAGGCAGTCCAGAAAATGGCTTAGCGATTTGGCCTGGTTGAAGTCGCCGATCGAGTCTACGCCGATGTCTGCACCCAACTCACCCAGCAACCGGCTGTTGTTATTTCTAAGTGCGCCCAGATGAAACTGTTGCACCCAGCCCTTCTCCTGGTTCCATAGTGCAAATTCATGCAGCATAGCCGATTTAAACTGCATAACTTCCTCCGGCTGCAGCTTATTACCTGCATAGATCTTCTTGAATATTTCTTCTATCTCATCTGCTGTGTACCGCTCTGAGTAAATCTGCTCCAAACCATGATCTGAAATGGTGCAGCCGCGTTCAGCGAAATAATCATGTCTTTTTTTAAGCGCAGCTAAGTAGCCTTCAAAGCTCGTCAACTTCTCTCCCAGGAGCTCTTCCAACCTGCCTATGTAACGCTTAACTCCCAGAACATCTTCTGCTGCCATGGCCTTATCGGGCCTGAAAGCCGGAAAAACCGGAACTTCAAACCCATCCGATGATATTTGTTCATGAAACTCCAGCGTATCCAATGGATCATCCGTAGTTGCAATAGCTACCACCCCCATTTTCCGGATTAGATTGCGTACTGAATATTCCGGTGTTTGCAGCTTCCGGGTGCATTCCTCATAGATCTTCCTTGCAGTAGCCGGTGATAAGATATCGTAAACATCAAAATATCGCTGAAGCTCCAGGTGAGTCCAATGGTACAAAGGATTTCTAAGGGTAAACGGTACCGTTTCCGCCCATTTCTCAAACTTCTCCCAATCGCTTTTATTTCCGGTTATATAGTCTTCAGATATTCCATTTGCACGCATGGCGCGCCACTTGTAATGATCACCATACAGCCAGGCCTGGGTGAGATTGTCAAACTTCTTGTCCAATGCAATTTCCTCTGCAGGTAAGTGACAATGGTAATCGATAATAGGCATATCCTTTGCAAAATCCTGAAACAGCTTCTTTGCTGTATCTGATTGAAGCAGAAAGTCCGCATCTAAAAATTTTTTCATATCATACAGATGCTATACCCCACCATAAACAGAAAAACCACCATCAACGGAAATCATGGTTCCCGTAACGAACTTCGATGCATCGCTCAATAGCCACACGATCGCGCCTTTTAGCTCGTCCGGGTTTCCAAAACGTTTAAATGGTGTATGTTGAATAACCAGATTACCCCGTTCCGTATACCCACCTTCAGGCAGGGTCAGCAGATTTCGATTTTGTTCGGTCAGAAAGAAGCCTGGTGCAATTGCATTCATGCGGATCGCATCCCCATAACGGTTGGCGAGTTCTACAGCAAACCACTGATTGTAATAGTCCACACCCGCTTTCCCCAGGTTATATCCCAAAACCCGACTAATGGCGCGTTTGGAATTCATAGAGGAAATATTAACGATACTTCCACTTCCCGTTTCCGCAATGCTGGGACCAAATACCTGCGTCGGCAAAATGGTTCCCCATAAATTTAAGTCCATAACTTCCTTCATGCCGGCCAGGTTCATCTTAAACAGGTCCTGATCCGGCATGAGTACCCCTTTTGGCTGGTTGCCGCCCGCAGCATTAACCAATCCATCTATTCGACCGAACTTGTCAAGCACCTGGGTTTTGCAGGCTTGAAGTTGGGATTCATCCAGAACATCTGCAACCAGGGCAATGGCCTTTCCACCCGCTTGATTGATGGCTTCCGCGCGTTCCTGTGCAACCTGTTCATTCCTTCCCAAAATGCCAACAGTACCACCTGCTTCCACAATGGCCTGTACAAATGCAGCACCCAGGATACCTGTACCGCCGGTTACAATGATGACTTTTCCGGCCAGAGAAAAACTATTTTCCATTATTTGATTTCTGTTACTGGTATGGTGTCCATATCTGAATAATCCTGGTTCTCACCTGCCATACCCCAGATGAAACTATAATTTTTTGTTCCTGCGCCAGCATGTATGCTCCAGGGTGGAGACAATACAGCCTCATGGTTGCCCACAACGATATGTCTGGTCTCCTGCGGCTCGCCCATATAATGGAAAACCCGTTGATCCGCATCCACGTCAAAATAGAAGTAAACCTCCATCCGGCGATCATGCGTATGCGGCGGAATGGTGTTCCAGATACTGCCAATAGACAAGATGGTTAGTCCCATAACCAGCTGACAGCTTTGAATGCCATCCTTATGAATATATCGTACAATCCGGCGCTCGTTTGAAGTTTCAAGACTCCCCAGGGTCATTGAAAACGCATCCGCATGCTTGAGGTGAGTAACTGGCATTTTCTGATGTGCCGGAGAAGAAAGCGCATAGAATATGGCGGGATCTTCCGCTATCAGGCTGCTAAAAACAACATCTTTCACACCCTTTCCTAAATACAAAGCATCCAGTTTCTGCAGCTCATAGCTTACGCCATCAACCTCAATCCGGCCGGTACCTCCAACATTGATGATCCCCATCTCCCGGCGTTCTAAAAAGAACTCCGACCGTAGCATCTCGTCCTTGCCTAATGTAATCTGTGCGTTTCCTGGATGAATAATTCCGGTGATCATGCGATCATAATGTGCATAAACAAAATTTGCCTTGTTTATCACCTTAAGGTCCTCCAAAAGAAAACGGGATCTGATCTTCTCGGTATCGTAATGCTTAAAATCGTCTGAATGTACCGCTTGTATTGCTCTCATATCTATATACTTCTTAAAACAAAAGCATAAGTAGAGCGACAAGGAAAAAAACTTATCCGTTATACCGGCGGGTCACCGAACGCAATAACCCCGCGCTTTCATTATGCTTTATAATTGGCTTTTTAAGATTTCCAAAATATGCATAATTTTCAAAAAACGGAGCTAAGTAATCAATAAAATACATGGTTTTTAGCGCTTTTTCGCGGTCGCGCCCTAAAACTTACTTGCGGATAAACGTCGACCTGACAGATGTTCTTTCAACCAGTTCACTAAATCCTGTCCAGCCCGATCATTTTGGAAGTCTTTGGGCAATCTCCCGTGACCCAGATATTCATTGTACAACCAGGGATCACCAATTAACAAGACGATTCCTTTTCCCGCTTGTACTGCGGCAACAACTGCATAGCCATCCTTATTTCTAAGCACCACGTCCACCTGTCGCGCTGTCTTCAAGCTGCTAAATTCCTTAATAAAAACCTTGCGTGCTGATTTGAAGATTTTATTGCCAGCAGGTATCTGAATCGCACCCATGTCGAAGTCATCTGCCCTAACCACGCCTTGTTTATCATGATTAAACTGTGCTCCGAAACGCGCCGCCAGATTATTAAAGTGATCCAGCTCCGCATTGCCAGTGTCGTTGCCCATCATCAGTAATATGCCTCCGGCCTTCACCCAGCGTTCTATCTCCCTGATATCCTGCTCTTCTACATAGTTGGGGTGTTCGGTTTCTTTCTCCGTGTCCGGATCTACAATAATGTAGACGGAAGCATGCTTCAGATTGTCGCGCGTAGACCGGTCGTACAAGGTAGATAGCCGAAAACCGGCACGTTTGAATTGCTCTCCCCATAGTGAAAAGCCGCTATCATCCTGCTCTTCCCACTTATAATGCCAGCGCTGCACTTGCCCCGTTGGGTCTTTCCTCGTCTCGTTATTGAAATAGGAATCCAGCAGGACCAGGGGTTGCGATAGATCGCTTGTTATATTCGAATGCGCAGCTTGCTGTCCCAGAACGGGGGCAAAAAAGAACAGCAGGGATAGTATAATAAAAACAAGTATCTTCATGTAAATTCAATTTCAGTTGAAAGTTACAATTCCTTTAACTCAAATTGAAAATCCATTAATCCTACTGATTACGTTTGCGTAAGGTGAGTTCATTAACCACAACTGGACTTTCACGGAGCGCCTTCCGGAATTCAGCTTCACTCTTAAACTCCAATTGTTCTACAAGCCTTGATTCATAGGAGATCTGGAATTCCGGAACTTCGAAAGGCCAGCCTTCCACAATAAGGGCCCCACTTTCATCAGAAAACAGTTCGTAGAATTTTCCATCCGGGCCATCACTGATCTCCATCCGGCGCTGCTCCGGTTGCACCATACCCTGACAGATCAGTAAGGAAAAAGCATCGCAAAATTCAAGTAACCGATAAGAGGCATCCAGCTCCTGAACACTTGCTTTTGCCTCTTTCAGCCAGGTGGGTTCTTGTTTCTTTAGTTCTGCACAAAAGCGCCTTCCCGCTGGATCGGCACTGTATAGAAAATTCATATGCCGCGCTACAAGTAGACCAATATACCTGCCCTTGGTTAGGGCCATGGTCATCAGCCTGGATGCATATTCTTTTTCAAAGCGGGTCATCACAAAATTCTTCGGTCCACCACTTATCGTCAGTAACCCCGAATCTTCAAATTCATTATATACATCGTCATGTTCAGTTGTGGCAATTAGGGTTTCAAACCAGCGTGCGGGCTGATCTGTTTTCTTCCATTGCGCACAAATTTGCCCGGCAAGTAGCCCGTGTGACCGCTGTGTGATGATCTTCCAGCCGTTATCTGTATAATTTACAATCATTAAAAATGCCTGCAAATAAGAAATCCCAAACAAAGTGTTCGGGATTTCAGGTAATAAATAGATGATGTTAATAGTCGCTCCATTGTGTTGGACCTTTAGGCAGCGCAGATTTGATTTCTTCGGATCTTAATTTACCCAAAGCCTTGTCGGCCTTTTTTACTGAAGATTCGGTCCTTTCGGTACCCTTAGGCTCCAATTTCGTAAGTCCTTCGGTTTCAACAACAAATTGTTGAGGATTTTCAATGTATTGCCATTCTTCTCCAAGTTGCGTGCTCACACCCTCATTCCATGGTCCTCTTACTGTAGGGCCGCCGGACATGTTGTAATAGGTATTGCTATGCTTTGGATCAGTTTGCAAGACTCCCGGAGGGAAGTTCGGCTGTATTGTAGCCAAAGCAGCCTCGAACATCTGATAATGCGCAACCTCTCTGGTCATCAAGAACCTTAAGGTTTCTCTTACATAGGGATCATCCGTGTATTTTAGCAGATATTCATAAGTGAGTTTTGCACGTGATTCTGCTGCCATATTCGAACGCAGGTCAACCGTTGGATCTCCATTTGCATTCACATAGGCTGCAGACCAGGGAATACCATTCGAGTCCGTTAGTGTAGGTCCGCCACCACTAATCGCATAAAAATGTGGATTAACCATCGCCTCATGAATATAGCCTTCCTTGGATGCTTTACCATCCAGTAAGGTATTGATCTCGTCTTGTTCCGAGGCAATTTTCAGTTCGCCATTCACACCTTTCAACAGCATCTGTATGGTTGCTCCAACAATTTCAAGGTGACTGAACTCTTCAGTCGCAACATCCATCAAAAGGTCGTATT
>Ga0157371_10004135_pt1 | contig 12798 bp, 11 predicted proteins | sample C45metaG_FD_113462 | JGI IMG/M metagenome (GOLD analysis project Ga0157371, IMG submission 113462) | Corn rhizosphere microbial communities from Kellogg Biological Station, Michigan, USA - C4-5 metaG | ecosystem: Host-associated > Plants > Roots > Rhizosphere > Soil | place: USA: Michigan... | reverse complement strand
TCCAGTCGGTCGCGATCGCACCATGCCGGCGGAGGTCGGTATAAATGCGGGTAATAATCTCGCCGTGCGCGGCCGGCGAGACGTCGCGATAGTCGGGCAGGGCGCAGCATTGCCAGAGCAGCTCGACATTGCCGCGGCCGATGGCGAGGTCGCCCGCCTCGTTGCGCGACAGGAATTCGAGCGCCTGCTGGTCGGTCGCGATGGGAACACGCGTCAGCGCCTTGTTGCCGGGTGAGATGTCGAGGCTTGATCGGAGCGCGTCGATCGAGGCGAAATCGAGGTCGGAGTTGCGCCACTGCACCTGCCGCACCGGCTCGAAATCGTGGCCCTCGAGCTGCACCACCAGTTCTTCCTCGAACGCATCGGCGTTGCCGGTGACGCCGAACGTGCCGTTGTGCATATGGCGTCCCGCGCGCCCGGCGATCTGACCGAATTCGGCCGGCGTCAGGGGTCGCGTCTGGTGGCCGTCGAACTTGCGGTCGTCGGCGAAGGCGACGTGGTGCACGTCGAGGTTGAGGCCCATGCCGATGGCGTCGGTCGCGACCAGGAAGTCGACGTCGCCATTCTGGTACATGTCGACCTGCGCATTGCGCGTGCGCGGCGACAGCGCGCCCATCACCACCGCGGCGCCGCCGCGCTCGCGGCGGATCAGCTCGGCAATGGCGTAAACCTCGCGCGCCGAAAAGGCGACGATGGCCGAGCGGGTCGGCTGCCGCGAAATCTTGCGGCTGCCGGCATAGGTCAGGGTCGAAAAGCGCGGCCGGTGGATGATCTCGGCATCGGGCAGGAGCGTGCGGATCAGCGGCGCCATCGTGCCGGCGCCGAGCAGCAGCGTCTCGCTGATGCCACGGGCCTTGAGGATGCGGTCGGTGAAGACGTGGCCGCGGTCGAAATCGGTCGCGACCTGGATCTCGTCGACGGCGAGACATTCGACCGGCATGTCGAGCGGCATCGCCTCGACGGTACAGACCCAGTAGCGCGCCGTGGGCGGGACGATCCGCTCCTCGCCGGTCACCAGCGCCACCGCATCCTTGCCGACACGGTCGGCGACGCGGCCATAGACCTCGCGCGCGAGCAGGCGCAGCGGCAGGCCGATCATGCCCGAACGATGCGCCAGCATGCGTTCGATGGCGAAAAAGGTCTTGCCGGTGTTGGTGGGGCCGAGGATGGCCTTCAAGGCGGACGGATCGGTCATCTAAGGGCGTATGTAGGCGAGGACAATCGGCGAGCCTAGGCCCGATGTTTGCCTCAATTGCTACCGGCCGCCGCTATAGCGACGCAATCGCAGGACCCATATGCTCGCCCGGCGTGCGGGGCATGGGGCGACGATGAGTTGGGTACCGGTTGCGGTGCTGGTGAGCAATGTCTCCGGCGCGGCGTTGATGGCGCGGTTCGGCCTGCCGCCGATCGTGCCACTAGTCGGCCGCAAGGACAGCGACAACGAGGTGCTGGGGCTGCTTGGCCTGGTGCTGTTTGCCACCAGCATCGCCATTCGCGTCGCCGACGTGATCATGTTCGGCCTCTGAGGCGGCTGTTAACAAGCGGCACGAAGCGGGAACAAAGGCGGCCCGAATCGGCGGCGACTCGGCAGTAGTGCTTTGTTCTCCACTAGATGTGGTGGCTGCTCCATCCGATTCGGCGCAAGCAAGCCGAAATTGCCCTCGATATTCGCCCGAAACGGCTGCAAACCATTCATAGAGCTTACGAATTGATTGAATTCGAGGTGCTCCGGGCGGCGCGATGGCAAAGGTAAACCGAAGGTAAGCGGGCGCGTCTCAAAGATTTTCGCGACGTTTGCACTGTCCGCGCCGCGCCGTGAGGCTCTGCCAGGCGCGCGTTGGCAAAAAAGCCGTTGACCGTGCCAGAACGGCACGGCCGAAATCTTAGGGTTTTGTTCACCATAAAGGTGGCGGCGACGCACAAAACAGTGCCGCGGCAGCATGGCCGCGAAGCGCGCGTCGCAGATTGAAGCAAACGCCTCAGTCGAGGCTGGTCAGCACCATGCTGAGATCGCCCATCGAGGTGGTGAGCAGCACACGATAGGGTACGTAATAGCCGGTCTGGTGCAGGGGGGCGTACCAGATGAGGATGCGATCGTTCTGGGCCAGCGAGTTGGTCAACTCGCTGGTCGTGTAGTGCCCGGAGATCGGCTTGTAGGCGACTTTGCACAACACGACCGGTCCCTGGTAGCCGGTGCGCGGCGACGTCGCGGTGTCGTCCTTGGCGTAGGAGAAGTCGAGGTCGAAGCGCTCGATGCCGGTGAAGATGTGCGCATGGTGGTCGCACAGGGCCCGGTCGAGCGCCGGACCTTTGAGGATGAAGGCGGCCAGCATGTCGGTCACGCCGCTCAGCTGGCTGCGCTCGATCGGCACGCGGTTGATGTTGTTGACGATGGGCGGCGTCACGACGAAGGCGGTTACGTCGCCGGCGTTGTACTGCACCTGGACCTTGAACTCCTGCCCATCGGAATGGGTGATGAGGTCGAAGGCATTGGCGTGGAGGCCGTCGGCGGCGTCGGTGCCCGAGGAGTCGGACTTGGCCGTGCCTGCGGCGACCAGCGAAGCGACACCGGTGACGTTGGCATTGAGGCCGAGCGTATAGTTGCCCCCGGCGCTGTCGAATTTGAACGACGCGCTGGCGATGATGTTGCCGCCCAGGCTGATGACGTAGCTCGCGCCGGCCGACGTATCGGCAAGGGCGGTGTCGGCGGTCCCGGCCAGCAACAGGGTCGCGGCTAAAGCAGACAGCAGTCGGAAACTGGCCAACTGAGGACCCTCGGGCTCGAAAACCGGCCCCGGGCAGGGGCGAATCGCGGCAGAGGGCCAAATTGCCTGCCCGTCCAGGGGCTGGCAAGGCGCTCACGGCAGGTTTGAGGCCGCTCGGCTTGACGGGAAAGCCCGGTTTCTCTATGGAAGCGCCTCGATCAAGGTAGACCTCAGGCCCGCCGCGGGAATTGCCCGCCACCGGGCCGTTTTGACAGGAATTTCAAAATGGCGCGCCGCTGCGAATTGACCGGCAAGGGTGTGATGGTTGGCAACAATGTGAGCCACGCCGTCAACCGCACCAAACGCCGCTTCCTCCCCAACCTCCTCAACGTGTCGCTGATTTCCGATGCGCTCGGCCGCACCGTGAAGCTGCGCATCTCGGCCAATGCGCTGCGCTCGGTCGAGCACCGTGGCGGGCTCGATGCGTTCCTGCTCAAGGCCAGCGACGACGATTTGTCGCCGAATGCCCTGGCGCTGAAGCGCGAAGTCCGCGCCGCCGTCGCCGCCTAAGCAGCGACGCCAAGGCTTCGTACCGCGCTGGCCGCAAGGCGAGCGCGGTTTGTTTTTCTGGCCCCGGTCAGCTGCCGGATCGCCAGCCTCGAAAGGTGCGATATGTTCGCTCGCTTTGCCGCGGCTCTCGCCGCCATGATCGCGGTCGTCACCGCGTCCAACATCCTCGTGCAGTTTCCGGTGAATGCGGCTGTCGGGCCGCTGCACCTGGGCGATTTCCTCACCTGGGGCGCCTTCACCTATCCGTTCGCGTTCCTTGTCTCGGACCTCACCAATCGCTTCGATGGTCCGACGCGGGCGCGCACCGTAGTGATCGCCGGCTTCGCGGTGGCGCTGTGCCTGTCGGCATTTCTGTCGACGCCGCGTATCGCGATCGCCTCCGCGACGGCGTTCCTGGTTGGGCAGCTGTTGGACATTGCCGTGTTTTCGCGGCTCAGGAACCGGTTCTGGCTCGTGCCGCCGCTCAGTGCCTCCCTCCTTGGCTCGCTGCTCGACACGGCGCTGTTCTTCTCGATCGCCTTTGCGCCGGCCTTCGCATTCATCGACGGGTTCTTCGGCGCGCCGGACGGCTCGCTGGGCATGGCGGCGCCGTGGCTTGGCGTCGGGGTGCAGGTGCCGCTGTGGCTGTCGCTCGCGAGCGGCGACTTCAGCGTGAAGTTCCTCGCCGCGCTGCTGCTGCTTGCGCCTTACCGGCTGCTGATGAACGTCGTGATGCCGCTCAGGCCGGTTCCGCAGGCAGCGTGAATTCCAGCAGCAGACTGCGCTCCCAGTCGTTGAAGTTGTTGTCGGAGACGAGGGTGATCCGCGTCCTGCCGTCTGGTCCGGGGTGCACGGCCAGTCCCTCCATGTTGTCGAGGTCGCCGCCCACGGCTTCGAACAGCACCTCGCCCTGCATCTGCGCGCCGGGCTTCACGTCGGCGGCCCTGATGCGGACCAGCCGCGCCGCGAAATTGACCAGCACGACGCCGCGCTCGAGCACCAGCAGGTCGCCGTTGGGCAGAAAGGCGCAGTCGGTCGGGTTGGTCGAATTGCCGGAGCGATAGCGCATCGGGCCCTTGTCGTTCTTGCCGAGCAACCAGCCCTGATGCAGGCCGTCATTGTCGATCACGCCCTCGGTGAGGAGCAGGGTCGAGCCGGCCACGGGCGAGGCGGACGGCGCAACGCAGACCGCCTCGAGCGACTCGTTGGTGCGGGTCCTGGTCAACCAGTCGGGGATCGCAACTTCGATTGCCGGACCTTGAGGAACGCCGTTCGCCAGATGGAAATCGGCAACGCGCGTGAGGTTCTCGAACCCCACGCGAACCACCGACTTGTCGTCGGGCCGCCGGATCACCGTCAGCGCTTCGGCGTCGCGCGCAAAGGCTCGCGGCAGGTCGGCGCCCTTGGAATTCTGGATCGGATCGATGCGGACGCCGACCAGCGACAAGGGCGCGCCCCGGTCGTCGTAGATCAGCTGGCCGGAAACGAAATTGCCGCGGTCCGAGACCATCGTCAGCCGGTTGTCGGGGGCGGTGAAGCCAATCGCCGAGAGGCCGCCGAACGTATCGGTGGCGCTGTTCAATTCGAGGCCGCCCTGAAAGACGAGACCCTGCACAGTCTCGCCGATCCCGGCATTCTCGAAGCGGCTGAGCTGCACCGCGTTGACCGTCGCATCGTAGGCTGCCGCCGGCGCAACCGGCAGCAGGGCTGCGGCGAGCGCCGCGGCTGCCAGTCTCATGCGTACTGGACCCGCCGCGACAGGCCGGGCGGCTCTTCGTCGAACAGCGCCGCGAGCTCATCGGTCAGGGCGCCCGCCAGCTCCTCGGCATCGAGCAGCGTGACGGCACGCCGATAGTAACGCGTCACGTCATGGCCGATGCCGACGGCGACCAGCTGGATCGGCGTTCTGGTCTCAATCTCCTCGATGACCTGCCTGAGGTGCGCTTCGAGATAGTTGCCGGCGTTGACGCTCTGGGTCGAGTCATCCACCGGTGCGCCGTCGGAAATCACCATCAGGATACGGCGGTTCTCGGTGCGCGCGAGCAGGCGCTTTTTGGCCCACTCCAGCGCTTCGCCGTCGATGTTTTCCTTGAGCAGGCCTTCGCGCATCATCAGGCCGAGGTTGCGGCGGGCGTGCCGCCACGGCTCGTCGGCGCCCTTGTAGATGATGTGGCGGATGTCGTTGACGCGGCCGGGATTGGCGGGCCGGCCGGCTTCGAGCCAGGCCTCGCGGCTCTTGCCGCCCTTCCAGGCGCGGGTAGTAAAGCCCAAAATTTCGACCTTCACGCCGCAGCGTTCGAGCGTACGCGCAAGGATATCGCCGCAGATCGCCGCGATGGTGATCGGCCGGCCGCGCATCGAGCCGGAGTTGTCGATCAAGAGCGTCACCACGGTGTCGCGGAAATCGGTGTCGCGCTCGACCTTGAAGCTCAGCGCCTGCAGCGGATCGGTCACCACGCGGGTGAGGCGCGCGGTGTCGAGCAGGCCTTCCTCGAGGTCGAACTCCCAGCTGCGGGATTGCTGCGCCATCAGGCGGCGCTGCAGCTTGTTGGCGAGCCGTGCCACGGCGCCGGCGAGGTTCTCGAGCTGCTTGTCGAGCAGGGCGCGAAGCTGGTCGAGCTCCTCGGGCGGGCAGAGCTCGGCCGCCTTGACGATCTCGTCGAACTTCTGGGTGAAGATCTTGTAGTTGAAGACGTTCTGGAATTCCTTGGCGTTGGCGCCAGGGGGTGGCAACGGGGCCTCGTCGCCGGCCTCGCCGGGCTGGTCCTCGTCGCTCTCGGTGAAGTCCTGATCCGCGCCTTCGGTCTCGCCGCTTTCGTCGCTGTCGCCGGGCGACTGCTCATCCTGGGCCTCGGAATCCTCGCTCTCGCCTTCGCCCTGCTCGGGCTGCTTCTCGCTGTCTTCGCCTTTGTCCGGCTCCTGATCGTCGCCCTGGTCCTCGTCCTCGCCGTCGAGATCGTCGAGCTCGCCATCTGGAACGAGGTTCAAATCGTGCAGCACATGGCGGGCGGCGCGCGCGAACAGATCCTGGTTCTCGAACTGCTGCAGAAGCGTCGTCAGCGAGATGCCGGCTTTCTGCTCGATCTCCTTCTTCCACAAATCGACCACGGCGTTGCCCGAGGGTGGAATGGCGACGCCGGCGAGGCGCTCGCGCAGGATCAGCCCCAGCGCCTCGGCGAGCGGTGCATCGTCCTTGTTGCTGACCTCGGCGAGATTGGCGCGGAACAGCCGGTCATCCAGCATTTCGTGGATATTGCCGATCATGCCCGGCATGCGCAGGCACCCGAGCGCCTCGACGCGAGCCTGCTCCAGGGCATCGAATGCGGCACGCGCTTCCGGTTCTGCGGGCGAGCGCCTGCGGTGCACTTCGGCGTCGTGGCTCGCAAGCCGCATGGCCATGGCGTCGCCTTGCCCACGCGCGATGGCGACGTCACGGCGGGTCGGCAGCCGCGGCAGGTTGGCGAGCCTCGCCTTGTCGCTGGTGAGCAGCGGCCGGTCGGCCGAAAAACTCACTTCGAGTTCCGGCTTGGCGGCGATGGCGCGCACGGCCGCCCCCATGGCGGTCTTGAACGGCTGGGTGGTGTCGGGCTTGTTTGCCTTGCTGCGCGGCGGAGTGGCCATCAGTGCACCCGCTCCGGCTTGTGCACGGCGACGATGAGGAACATCGGCCGGGTTAGCTCGGTCTGGCGCCAGTCCGGATGGGCGTCGAGCTGTGCCTCGCTGGGCCGCCATTCGTCCATGCCGCGATAGGTGAAGCCGCTGGCGGCGAGACTGTTGAGCATGGTCGCAATGGTGCGATGGTACTTGACCACGCCGTCGATGATCCAGTTGCTCTGCCGCGGTCCCTCGACACTGTAGTCGGTGATCGCGAACGCCTGCCGGCCATCGTCGGCGCGGACCCATTCAGGCACGGCGCGAGCGCTGTAGAGCGGATGTTCGACCGAGAACACCAGGTCGCCGCCCGGCACGAGGGCGGCATGGATCGCGCTCGCGATGCGGTCGAAATCGGCGACGTAGTGCAGCGTCATCGAGCTCACCACGAGGTCGGCAGTTTCCGCCTCGAGCACGAGCGTATCGAGATCGGCGCGACGATAGTCGACGGCCGGGTCGTGTGTGGCCGCCCGCGCGCCGTCCAGCATCTTTTCGGAGAGGTCGAGGCCAAGCACGCTGTGTGCGCCTTCACCGGCCAGCCAGCGCGACAGATGGCCGAAACCGCAGCCCAGCTCAATCACGCGCTTACCGGCAATGGCTGGCAACAGGGCGCGGAACGATGGCCACTCCGCCGTGCCCGCGAGCCCGAGCCGGGAGCGTGGGAAGTCGCTGTAGCCGGCAAAGAATGCCGGATCGTCATAGACGTTCTGTGCCATCTGCCGCCCGCCGTCGCCCTCAGGCAGTGACCGCCAGGTTCGCGGCCGACTCCGGCAGGTCCTCACCGAACACGCGCTGGTAGAACTCGGCCACCACGGGGCGCTCGAGCTCGTCGCACTTGTTGAGGAAGGTCAGCCGGAAGGCAAAGCCGAGGTCACCGAAAATCTGCGCGTTCTCGGCCCAGGTGATCACGGTACGCGGGCTCATCACCGTGCTGAGATCGCCGTTGATGAAGGCCTGGCGGGTGAGGTCGGCCATGCGCACCATATTGGCCACGGTCTTCTTGCCCTTTTCGGTCGCAGCATAGGATTTGGCCTTGGCGAGCACGATGCCCGCCTCCTTGTCGTGCGGCAGGTAGTTGAGCGTGGTGACGATCGACCAGCGGTCCATCTGCCCCTGGTTGATCTGCTGCGTGCCATGGTACAGGCCCGACGTATCGCCGAGCCCGATGGTGTTGGTCGTCGCGAATAGGCGGAAGGCCGGATGCGGAGTGATGACGCGGTTCTGGTCGAGCAGCGTCAGGCGGCCCGAAGCCTCGAGCACGCGCTGGATCACGAACATCACGTCCGGCCGGCCGGCGTCGTATTCGTCGAAGACGAGCGCGATGTTGTTCTGCACGGCCCAGGGCAGGATGCCGTCACGGAACTCGGTGACCTGCTTGCCTTCCTTGAGGACGATGGCGTCCTTGCCGACGAGATCGATGCGGCTCACATGCGCGTCGAGATTGACGCGGACCAGCGGCCAGTTGAGGCGCGCCGCGACCTGCTCGATATGCGTCGATTTGCCGGTGCCGTGGTAGCCCTGCACCATCACACGGCGGTTGAAGGCGAAGCCGGCAAGAATGGCGAGCGTGGTGTTGTGGTCGAACAGGTAATCCGGATCGACGGGCGGCGTGTGCGGATCGGGCGCCGCATAGCCCATCACCGTCATGTCGCTGTCGATGCCGAAGGTGTCGCGGACAGAAAATTCCTTGTTCGGCAGATTGGCGTATTCGGGCATTTGCTGGGACTCTAAGGAGTGTGGGCGGCTCAAGCCGGCCCTCAGGGGTATTCGGGCCCTATAGCAGCTTCATTTCGGGGTGGGTAGGGGCCCGGTTGAAGCGCCCCGATACCGCCGAATATGGGCGGTTTTCGTGCAATTTCCAGGGGTTCGCGGCCGGTTCAGGCGCCGACGAAGCCCTTGAGCTTGAGGTGGGAGTAAGCGGCAATGATCGAGCGCAGGCGCTCCTCGGAGGCCTTGTCGCCGCCGTTGGCATCGGGGTGGTGGATCTTCACCAGCGCCTTGTAGGCGCGCTTGATCTCGTCGGACTTGGCTGAGGTCTTGAAGCCCAGCGTCTCGAAGGCGCGGCGGTCGTGTTCGCCCAGCTTGATTTCGCGCTCGGCCTGCGGACCGCGGGCGTTGGCACGACGGTAGCGCGCCCAGATGTGGAGTGGGTCGGAGAAGCGCTTGCCCTGCGCGCCCGGATCGCGCTTGGGCATGCGCGGGCCATTGTAGGCGCCAGGCTTGCTGCCGAGGCCCCAACTGGGGCGGCCGTCGGTTTCGGCCGTCTGGTAGAGATGGCGCTCGCGCTCCTTCTCGCTCATGTCGGCGAAGAAATTGAAGGCGGTGTTGTAGTGGCGAACGTGTTCGAGGCAAAAATGATGGTATTCGCCCTCGAAGCGGTGACCCTTGGGCGCCTTGTAGATGCCGGGCTGGTCGCAACCCTCCCAGGCACAATCGGGAACATCGGTGTGAGGCTCGGCCGCATGATGCCGCGGATTGATGCGGATGCGGTCGAAAAGCTTGGAATCGAGCTTCATCGGTCCTAGTTACGCGTCGAAAACAAATCGGCCCTCAAGAGGGTTACCCTTATGCCTGTTCGCGACACGATTGTTGCAAAACTTTCCGCCAAATTTGCTCCGACCCATCTTGAAGTGATCGACGAGTCGGCACGACATCAAGGGCACGCTGGATCGCGGCCCGAAGGGGAGACGCATTTCCGCATCCGCATCGCCGCACCGTCGCTCGTTGGGTTGAGCCGCGTGGCGCAGCACCGCGCCATCAACGACATTCTGGCGCACGAGCTCAAGACCCACGTCCATGCGCTCTCGATCGAAGTGTTGCCGGAAGGCCCGGCTGCCTGATCGATATGGTCAGTTCGTGGTCTCGGCAAAAGAGGCCACTTCGCCACGCCAGGCGGCGTGCAAGGCGGCATGCAGGGCGGCCGCGAAACGGGGCGCATTGCAGAGCGGCGAGGCCAGCACCTGGTTGCGGATCTGCTGCCGCAGCTCCGGCCGCTGCGCCTCGGCCACGAGCCGGACGGCACGGTCCACGTAGTCGTCGACATCGGTCGCGACCCAGTCGCCGAGGCCTGCGGTCCGCATGAGGCTTGCGCCGACGCGTGTCGCAAAGCCCCCGGCATCGAGCGTGAGGACGGGGACGCCGGCGGTCAGCGCTTCCATCGTGGTCGTCGTCCCCGAATAGGGAAAGGGATCGAGCGCCATGGTCATGCCGCCATAGAGCCGGATGTGGTCATCGCGTGTCGCGGTGCGGCCGAGAATGGTCAGCCGCTCGCGGCTGACCCCTTGGGCGGCAAAGCGGTCCTCGATCGCTGTCCGGGCGCTGTCGGATGTCATCCGCCAGTCCTTGAGGAGCAGCCGGCCCTCCGGCACCCGCTCGAGAATGCGCGCCCAGGCCGCGACGCAGCCGTCGCTCAGCTTCAGCGCGGTATTGAAACTGCCGAAGGTGACGGGGCCACCGAGGGCGTATTCCGGCCGCTCGAAGACATGCGGGGTGAAGCAGAGAAAGCTGTCGGGCAAGCGCAGCGGCCGCTCGGTGAACAGCGGCTCGATCGCCGGCGGCAGTGTGTTCCGATCGGCAATGACGTAGTCGATCCGGCGCAGGCCCGTGGTCGCGGGATAACCGAGCCAGGTCGCCGACAGCGGCGCCGGCCGCTGCGCAAAAAGCGTTAGCCGATGCCCCTTCGAATGCCCGGAGAGATCGATCAGGATATCGATGCGGTCGGAGCGGATCTGCGCGGCAGCGTCAGCATCGTTGAGGTCGGCAATATCACGCCAGCCGGCGAAATGCTGTTGCAGGCGCTCTGTCGTCGCGTCGGCGCCTCGGAGCGATGAATAGGCGTAGAGGTCGTCGCCGAGCGCGCGCAGCGCCGGCAGGATGCCGAGCAGGAACAGGCTGACCGAATGGTCGCGCAGGTCACCTGAGACAAAGCCGATGCGGAGTTTTCGATCCTCGCGTGGCGCCGGCGAGATCGCTGGCAGCATCGGCACCGCCGCTTCGAGGCGGGCGCCGAACTGCCGTGCCGCCGCAGCTTTTTCGGTCGGGGTCACGTCGTCGAAATAGTTGAGCATCGACAGGTAGCTCGACCACACGGGAACGTTGCCCGGCTGGATGAGGAGGACGCGCCGGTAGCGCGCCAGCGCGCCACGCGGATCGCCGAGCTTGAGCAGTGTATCGCCGAGACCGCGGAGCAGATCGACATCGTCCGGCGCGCGGGCCAGCCCGGCTTCGATCGCGGCGCGCGCCTTTTCGGGGGCCCCGAGGCCGTTGAGTGCAATGCCGAGATTGGCGTAAGCGGGGATAGACTCCGGCGCGGCGGCGATCAGCCGGCGCAGTGCGTCCGCCGCGTCGGCATACTGTTCCGCGCCGATTTGCGCGAAGGCAAGGTTGATCAGTGCGCCGCGATGGTCGGGCTTGAGCGCCAGCGCGGCGCGGGCATCGGAAATGGCTTCTGCGAACCGCCCAAGGCCGGTGCGCACGAGGGCGCGGTTGGCGAAATAGTCGGGCTGCCCGCGGTCGAGGTCGATGGCCCGGCCGATGGCCATATCGGCGTCGGCGAGCCGCCCCGTGCTTTGCAGCACGATGCCGCGCATGTGGTGCGCCGGCGCAAAATGTGGCGAGGCGCGAACGGCGGCATCGAACGCCGCGCCCGCGCCTTGCAACTCGCCGGCACGCAGCGTGGCGAGTCCGCGCTCGAAGGACTTCAGGGCAGCGGCGGATGGAATCGGTGGCGGCGGTTTCGGCATCGGCGCGAGGTACGTCCCTCGTATTCTCCACAGTCGATGGGAGTTTTGTTTGCCCGATCTTACAGGCCAGGGCTGCACCAGCACCAGTTTGCGGCGCCAAAAAGACCGCTGACTATGTTGTGACACGCGTTTGCAAATTTGCGCGCGGACTGTTGCAACCTTTCCATTTTGCGGCAGAACTCCGGCGCGCTGATGGTCACGTGCCTTGGCCCGAGCAAAGTCTCGCCCCCCTGGGTTTCTAGCACTTTGCCGGCAGACAGCTTTCAGGAGGGCGCAATGAAGATGTCTCGGCAAAGGGCGATTCTGCTCGCCATGAGTTTTGCCGACAGGGGCATAGTGGCGGGGGCCACCACACATCAGTCCGGAGCATCGTCCGGACACAAACGGCGGGCGGTGCCGACCGTCACGCTCTGATCCAACCCCGAGCTTCCCTCCCCCTCGCCAGGGAGGGATCGGATGGGCCTGACGGTCCATCCCTCCGGCGTCGTTCCGTCCTCGCAAAGGCGGAGCCCAGTGGTTAGTAGTTCGTCGACCTGGATCCCGGCTGGAGGCAACCACACGTGCACCGCACGTGACGCCGGGGTGACGCCGGAGACCGGGGGGATTGCCCTCCGGATCGGAACGTTGATTCAGGTGTTGCGAACCTGGTCGAGATAGTCCCGCACCAGCGCTGGATCGACGTTCTTTTCGATGAACGCCTGGCCGATGCCGTGCGTCAGGATGAAGGTCAGCGCGCCGCGCACGACCTTCTTGTCCTGGGCAATCGCGTCCATCAGGAAATCGGTGCCCGGCAACTCGCCCGGAATCTCGGCGAGGGTGGTCGGCAGGCCTGCCCGCTTCAGATGCGCCGCCACGCGACCGGTGTCCTGGCTCGGCGCGATCCCGAGCCTGGCCGAAAACCCATGCGCCAGCACCATGCCGATGCTCACGCCTTCGCCGTGCAGCAGGCGGCTGGAAAAGCCGGTGGCCTTTTCGAGCGCATGCCCAAAGGTGTGGCCGAGATTGAGGAGGGCGCGGACTCCCGTTTCCTTTTCGTCGGCCAGCACGAAGCGTGTCTTGGCGGCGCAGGCGCGCGCCACTGCCTCGGCACGGGCGAGCCCTCCCGAAAAGATTTCCGGCTGGTGCTGCTCGAGCCAGAAGAAGAAGTTTTC
>Ga0157371_10004133_pt1 | contig 12800 bp, 10 predicted proteins | sample C45metaG_FD_113462 | JGI IMG/M metagenome (GOLD analysis project Ga0157371, IMG submission 113462) | Corn rhizosphere microbial communities from Kellogg Biological Station, Michigan, USA - C4-5 metaG | ecosystem: Host-associated > Plants > Roots > Rhizosphere > Soil | place: USA: Michigan... | reverse complement strand
TGGGCCTCGCGGATCCCCTGTTCGGTCAGATCCACATCCGCCCAGCCACTGAAGCGGTTTTCCAGGTTCCACGCCGACTGGCCATGGCGGATGAATACGACTTGCGACATGCGACCTCCATCTAGGGATTCATTGTTTGGCTCACGCCTACGCGAGGCTGTGCCAAACATACCGCAGATGGAGGTTTCCGGCATGGGCATCATGGAAACCGTGATGCGTCCAGCAATCGTATGGAGCCTTAGGCCACCAGGGCGCGGCGGGTACGCTCGATGACACGTTCCAGCCCGGCAGCGACACTGTACTGCTCGGGATAGAGGCGCTCGCTGCGGCAGGCAACGCCGCGCTCGTCGACCACGGTGAAACTGAAGCCGCCCTTGCGCGAAGCCGGGGTGGTGATGCACTGGAACGGCGCGAAGGCCGCTTGGAGGTGTTGCATGGCCGCGATGGCCTGATTTTGAATGTTCATCTGTCTATCCTTGGGTCCACGCGCAGTCGGCGTGGTGAAATAACTCCAGCAACCTCGTACCCATAACGGCCGACGGCTGAATCTCTGGCTGGAGGAAGGCAGCGTGTGGGCGAAACACCCAGGCATGCAGGTAAGTACTTGGGAAGGCAGGCAACCGGCCGGGCACGAGATTCAGAGGCCACGGTGGCAGATCCTGAGCAATCGAGGGATCGATTCGATCTAGATGACGCTTGTTTCGCGCTACTACAACGAGCGGAAAGGCGTCCAGCGATTGGGGCAGCTTGGTACGAACCCGATCAAGCTAGCAGGATCGATGCCAACCGTGCAAGCCCGTCGGTCGGCGACGGGCTTGGTGGTCCTCAACGCTCGACCAGTTGCATCCAGGCGGCCGGATAGCGCGTACCTGCCACGCTCTCCGGGGTGAAGAGCCTGTCCAGCTCGGTCTTTTCGCTGTCGCTCAGTCGCACCTCAAGGGCGGCGAGGTTTTCCAGCAAATAGTGCCGCCGCCGGGTACCGGGGATGGGCACGATGTCCTCGCCCTGGGCCAATACCCAAGCCAGCGCCACCTGGCCGGGGGTGACGCCCTTGGCGCTGGCCAGGGCGCGTACCCGCTCCACCAGCTCCAGGTTGCGCTGGAAGTTTTCGCCCTGGAAGCGCGGGCTCAGTCGGCGGTAGTCATCGGCGGCGAAGTCATCCGGCGATTTCAGGGCACCGGTGAGAAAGCCGCGGCCCAGCGGGCTGTATGCCACCAGCGCTACGCCCAGCTCACGGCAGGTAGCGAGCACTCCGTGCTCCTGGGGATCACGCGACCACAGCGAGAATTCGCTCTGCAGGGCGGCGATGGGATGGATCCGCTGGGCGCGGGCGAGGGTGTCGCTGGAGGCTTCGCTCAGGCCCAGGTAACGCACCTTGCCGGCGTGCACCAATTCAGCCATGGCGCCCACGGTGTCCTCGATCGGCACCTCGGGATCGACCCGGTGCTGGTAGTAGAGATCGAGATGCTCGACCCCAAGCCTTCGCAGGCTGCCTTCCACTGCCTGACGCACATACTCCGGCCGGCCATTCACGCCGCGAGCCGTGGGGTCGGCACTGCGCACCAGGCCGAACTTGGTGGCCAGGAATACCTGCTCGCGCCGTCCGCGCAGGGCCCGACCCAGCAATTCCTCGTTAAGGTGCGGCCCATAGGCATCGGCGGTATCGAGCAGGGTCACGCCGCGTTCCAGGGCGAGGTCCAGGGTGGCCAGGGCCTCGGCTTCGTCGGTCGCGCCATAGAATTCGCTCATGCCCATGCAGCCCAGCCCCAGGGCGGATACCAGGGGGCCGTCGCGCCCCAGTCGTCGTTGCAACATGATGCTTGCTCCTCTCTTGTGGATGAGAGGAGCAGTCTGGGTGTTGAGCAATAACGAACAAAGCTGCTATCACGGCAGGCAGTATTCGATAAGGCTGAATAATCTTGGACCGACTGGCAGCCATGCGCGGCTTCGTGCGTATCGTCGAGCGCCGCTCCTTCACCCGGGCCGCGGCCGATCTGGGCCTGTCGCCGGCGATGGCGACCCTGCTGGTGCAGCAACTGGAAGCCCATTTGGGGGTGACGCTGCTGCACCGCACTACCCGCCGGGTCAGTCCGACCCTGGACGGCGCGGCCTACTACGAGCGTTGCATCGGCTGGCTGGCCGAGCTCGATGACATCGAAGCCGCCTTCAGTCAGAAACGTCGCCAGCCGCGGGGCCGCCTGCGCATCGATCTGCCGAGCAGCCTGGGGTGCGTACTGGTGATGCCCGCCTTGCCGGACTTCTGCCAGCGTTATCCGGATCTGGAACTGGTGCTCAGCGCCGATGACCGTCCGGTGGATGTCATCGGCGAGGGGATCGATTGCGTGTTGCGCGCTGGCTCGGTCCACGACGAGGGGCTGGCGGTGCAGGCCCTGGGCGCCCTGGTCCAGATCACCTGTGCCAGTCCGATCTACCTCGAACGCCACGGCGTACCCAAGGAGCTGGGCGATCTCGCCGCACATCAGCTGGTGCACTACCGCTCCCTGCGCAGCGGCCGGCGGTTGCCCTTCGAGTTCTGCGTGGCGGGCGAAATCCGGCGCCTGGAGCCGGTCGGGCGCCTGGCGGTCAGCGGCGCCGATCTCTATGTCGGCGCTGCCCTGGCCGGGTTGGGCCTGATCCAGGCACCGCTCTACCACGTGGCCGACGACCTGGCGGCGGGACGCCTGCGCGAGGCCCTGCCCGACCAGCGCCCGCCGGATCTACCGCTGGCGGCGGTCTATCCTCTGGCCAGCCAGACCTCGCCGCGAGTGCGCGCCTGGGTCGAGTGGCTGGACGAGGTGTTCGCCGCGGTCGATTCGGGGTGGCTCAGGCGTTGAGGCGGCCTTGTGACCTGAGGGGTTCAGCTCAACAGAGCAGAAAAGAGAATTCCGTGTTTTCGATCTCTCGGCAAAGTACGTGCTTGCTGCTCAGTTCTATGCCTACGGCTTCCGCTTTGGCGAAAAGCTTGTCCTCTACTTCGTCCCCGGATGCGCTGCGGAAGACGCCCAGCGACCAGTAAGACCTTAGATCGATTTCGGACTTGCGCATCTTGGAGATCTTTTCCCGATCTTTGAGCATGTTGCCAATGCAGGCCGAGGCATCGGGGTGTTGTTTGATCTCCAAGGCACTGTAGCGATCAATCGCTCTATGCTTCTTACGAATGATGAAGTCAGGTTTCAGGTAGCTTCGATCAGTACGACGACGGTCATATTTCAGGGAAACTTCCCGCTGCCATTCAGGTTCGCTGACATGGGTGTTGAGAAATCGGGCGAACTCCACTTGCAGCCAAATTTCCCAGCCAGTCACGTTTGCATCGTCAATCGCTTGAAGACCTTCGATCACACTGTTGCGAGCGAAGAACTCGGAAAGCAGGAGGCTGATGTAGTCGAAATCCGTTTTCATGGAACCTTCCTTCTTGAATCCAGTTTGAGTTAGGGGCGGCCCTAAGCAACCACTCGTTTAGATTGCCCAGGGTTATTAGCGGCTTCCAATGGAATTTTCGTATCGCTCGTTCGCTACTTACGAGCTGCTCTGGGAGCTAGTGCGCAGGGTTGCTTTCTATCGCTGGTGATACCGATTGACGGAAGTGTGTCGTCAGTCCAGCAGTTTGCGACCAGGGTGACGCTAAGGTGCGGCGTTGCAACGCCTCGCCATAGATCCGCTACGACTCGTCCCGATGCCTGGCCCAGTTGGGGCGCCGAACCGACCAAAGACTCACTGGCACTTCTTGCGCGAACGGCTGAAACACCACTAGACCACCAGATCGATTTCCTGGTCGGTGAAGCCGAAGCGCCTTAGTACCTGACGGTGTTCCGGACTGCCGAGATGACGAGCCAAGACCGCGTCGACGCTTTGCCGCAACTCGTCGTCATGCTTGGCGAACGCGAAGGCACCGAACGCCGGGGGCTTTTCCGTCGCGGCGACGATCACGGTCTGTACCTCGGCTTCAGGGTTCTGTTGGATGAAAGCGGTATGGGCACGGGCGACGCTGGCATAGGCATCTGCCCGGCCATCCCGTACCGCCTGGGCAGCCTCGGCGTAGCTGTTGAATACCTGGATTCGTGTAGACGGAATGGCAAAGTCTTCCTGGGCGTTCAGGTGCTGGATCTGGTCGCGCACCACCGCCAGCCGACAGTGAGGGTGGCGGGCGATTGATCGGTAGCCATCCAACGCCAGCGGATTGCCGCAGGCGACCAGTAGGCCGTCGGCCAACGCCCAGATCGGCCGACTGAAGCTCACCAGGCGCTGTCGTTGCTCAGTGACGAAAAGCCCGGTGGTCATCTGCCAGCGCCCGGCGGCAAGGCCCGGCAGCAGTTGGGCAAAGGTGGTTTCAAGAGGTTCGAGGGGCGGTAGTTCGGCGGCCTGCAGGACTGTACGTGCCAGTTCCACATCGCAACCCGTCAGGCTGCCATCGGCCTCCCGGTAATTGAAGGGCGGTTCGATGAGGTAGGCGAAGGCGGTCATCGGTAGCTCTGTCAAGGTCGAAGAAACCTTCCGTGGTGGTACGCGAGCCAATGCCGAAGGGCATTAGTCCACCGCTATGGCATTGGTTATCGCAAGTCGCAGCCGGCCTGGCAAGCCGTCCGTGCGGATGGCCATGCTGCTGCCCGCTAGCGCGGCTCGTCGCCACCCGTCACGATTTCTTCCGGTTTCACCAATAGGTCGAGCTGAGCCATATCCGGGGTGTCGCCTGGATTGCTGGAGCCTGACCGGGCTGGGCAGGATCCAGTCGTCGCTGTGCTGGGCCGCGACCTAATACCCTGCCGCCGCTCCATTGCTGCGGGGATCGAAGGCGCCCTCGAAGAGTCCATTGGCATGGCGCACCGCCGCGCCCGCGTGGCCCATGGTCTCGCTGAAGGGCGGCAGCAGCTCCACCTCGTGGCCGAGGGCGCGCAGTTCTTCGATCACGGTGGCGGGGAAGCGGTTTTCCAGCTTGAGGTTGTCGCTGCTCTCGCCCCAGGTGCGGCCCAGCAGCCAGCGCGGTGCGGTGATCGCCTCTTGCAGGCGCTGGCCGAACACCGCATAGCGGCTGAAGACCGCCGCCTGGGTCTGGGGCTGGCCGTCGCCGCCCATGGTGCCGTAGACCAGGGTGCGGCCATCGGCCAGGCGGGCGGCGGCCGGATTGAGGGTGTGGAAGGGTTGCTTGCCCGGCGCCAGGGCCAGGATGTGCTGCGGATCCAGGCTGAAGGAGGCGCCGCGGTTCTGCCAGTTGAGGCCGCTGTCCGGCAGCACCACGCCACTGCCGAACTCGTGGTAGATGCTCTGGATGAAGGACACCGCCAGGCCGTTGCCGTCGATCACGCCCATCCAGATGGTGTCGCCCGGGCCCTTGCCGCGCCCCCAGGGGCGGGCGCGCTGCGGGTCGATCTGGCTGGCCAGGTCGGCGAGCCAGGATGGCTCCAGGCAGGCCTGGGGCTCGAGGGTCATGTGCGCCGGGTCGGTGATGTGCTCGTCGCGCACCTTGAACGCCAGCTTGGTGGCTTCCACCAGGGTGTGGACATGGGCGCTGCCGTCGGCCGCGCAGCCGGCCAGGCCAGCGTGATCGGCGAGGCCGAGGATCAGTTGGGAGACCAGGCCCTGGGACGGTGGCGCCAGGTTGTAGACGCTGCCCGCGCTATGGGCGAGGTGCAGCGGCTTGACGCGCTTGGCGCGATAGGCCGCCAGGTCGGCGGCGGTGACCGGTGCGCCCAGCGTGGCCAGGTCGGCGGCGATCCGGGCGGCCAGGTCGCCGCGGTAGAAGTCGTCGAGACCGCGCTCCGCCAGTTGGCGCAGGGTCGTCGCCAGGCGCGGCTGGGTGAACAGGTCGCCTTCGGCGGGAACCGCGCCCTCGGGCAGGAAGGTTTCGGCGAAGCCGGGGATGGCTTCCAGTTCGGCGCGCTTGGCCCGCGTCGCCAGGTGCTGGGAGCCGGTCACCGGGATACCGGCTTCGGCGTAATGGATGGCGTCGGCCAGCAGTCGCGGCAAGGGCAGGCGACCGCCGAATTCCGCGGCTACCTCCAGGGCGGTCTGCCAGCCGCCGACGGTACCGGCCACGGTGAGGGCGGCACGCGGGCCGCGGGTGGGGAGGGTGGTCAGGTCGGCGTAGGCGGCCAGGGTCGCACCGCTGCCGGCCGGTCCGCTGGCATCAAGGGCGATGGGATCGCCCTGGGGCGGCACGATCAGCCAGAAGCCATCGCCGCCCAGGCCGTTCATGTGCGGATAGACCACGGCGATGCTGGCTGCGGCGGCGACCATGGCTTCCACGGCATTGCCGCCTTCGCGCAGGACCGCCAGGGCGGACTGTGCCGCCAGGCTATGGGGGGCGACGGCGATGCCACGGGCGGCGACGGTGGTGTTGAGCATGGGACTTCCTCGTTAGCGAGCGTGGCGGGCCAGCCAGCGCTGGCGCAGGCGCTTGAGCACCAGCAGGGCCAGGGCGGCGGTGATGAGGTCGAAGGCGATGGCGGTGGCGAACACCGGCAGCCAGCTGTCGGTGGATTGGTGCAGCAGGGCCGCGACCGGACCGCCGAAGATCGAGCCGATACCCTGGGCCATGTACAGGAAGCCGTAGTTGGTGGTGGCGTGGCGGGTGCCGAAGGTGTCGGTGAGGGTCGAGGGGAACAGCGAGAAGATCTCGCCCCAACCCAGGAAGACGATGCCCGAGAGCAGCACGAAGAGCACCGGGTTGTCGCTGGTCAGCAGCCAGAGGGTCATGGCGATGCCCTCGAAGCAGAAGGCGAAGGCCATGGTGTTCTCGCGGCCCCAGCGGTCGGAGATCCAGCCGAACAGCGGGCGGGTCAGGCCGTTGCAGATGCGGTCGATGGTCATGGCCAGCGGCAGGGCGGCCATGCCGAAGACCATCACCTCGGTCATGCCGAAGTCCTTGGCGAAGCTGGCCATCTGCGAGGTGACCATCAGGCCCGAGGTGGACATCAGGGTGAACATCAGGAACATCAGCCAGAACAGCGGCGTCTTGAGCATGGCCTTGGGTGCCACGTCAGGGACCGCGCTGATCTCCTGGACCAGGGATTTGCTTGGCGCCGGTGGTTGCCGCAAAAACTGGGCAGCCAGCAGGCCGACGATGCCGAGCATCACGCCGAAGGTGACCAGGGTAGTTTCCAGGCCCACGGCCTTCAGGCTGTTGGCGATGGGAAAGGTGGTGACCATGGCGCCCATGCCATAACCCGCCGCCACCGCACCGGCGGCGAGGCCGCGGCGGTCGGGGAACCAGCGCACCATGAGGCCGACGACGCCGACGTAGACGATCCCGGTACCCAGGCCGCCGAGCACGCCATAGGTCAGGTAGAGGCTGGTAAGGCTGTCGGCGCGGCTGGCCAGAATCCAGCTCAGGCCACTGAGCGCGCAGCCGCAGGCGATCAGCTTGCGGATGCCGAAACGATCGACCAGAAAGCCTTGGACGGGGGAAAAGAAGGTCTGCAGCACGATCAGTAGCGAGAAGGTGACTTGCAGCGAGGCCAGGCCGGAACCGAGTTTGCTGCTCAGCGGCCCGGTGAACAGGGTCCAGACGTACTGGGGGCTGGAGATGGCCATCATGCAGATGACGCCGGCGAACAACTGGAACCAGCGCGAGGTGGGAGAGGCGACGTCGGTCGGGGTAGCGATGAGCGGTTTGCTGGTCATCGGGCGCAATCCTGTCGAGGCGAAACGCGAGTGAGGGCAGGATGGCAAGGGATGCAGCTAGCTTGGTTATGGGCGACGGCTTCGTCCGCGAGGGGCGAGTCGGCCTGGTTTTTCCGAAAAGTAGCATCCGGAAAGCCCGTCGTACTCGCGCCAAAACCCCAAGGCATAGCGCGAAACGGACAAATGCGGGGCGCGCCTTCGCTCGAAATCCTTGATCAAGATGAAGGCGTGGTCCTGGTAGCGGGCCAAGGAACGGCCCTAGACGCTACCACCCGTCAGGTCGCATAGGCGGACCTGCGGCCTGCGGGAGGAACGGCCGCGCGGGTTCAGGCTCCGTCAGGCGCCCGACGTCCGATTGGCGGCGAGCAACCCTCTGCGTACGGACTCAGTGCGCTCCCGCAGGCGTGTCGCCGCCGGCGGTCGAAGGCGCCGGCTGTTGGTGGCCGAAGGCCTGGCCCAGGTCATCGCCGGAGGTAGTGCGCGTGTCGTCGTTACGCCACTTGGCGACCTCGGCGGCGCTGACCGGGGCGGCGTCGTTGCCCCAGCTGGCGCGGATGAAGCTGACCACGTCGGCCACCTGGGCATCGTCCAGGCGCCAGCCGAAGGGTGGCATGACGATCATCGAGGGCGCCGTGTGCAGGCCGGGCAGGGTGCCGCCCTTGAGCACGATGTTGATCAGCGAGCTGGCGTCGGCCGTGCGCAGCACCGGATTGCCGGCCAGCGCCGGGAACACCCGGTCGTAGCCCTGGCCATCGGTGCGGTGACAGGCGGCGCAGTTGTCCACGTAGACCTGGGCACCGCGGGCGCTGTCGTCACCGTGCCAGAGCGCCGTCGCGGCACGGCCATCGGGCTGGAAGGGCGCATCGTGCGGATCCTTGGGCGGCAAGGTCTTCAGATAGCGGGCGATGGCCTGCAGGTCGGCGTCGCTCAGGTATTGCAGGCTGTGCTGCACCACCTCGGTCATGCCGCCGAACACGGCGCTGTCGGCGGAGCGCCCGGTCTTGAGGAATTGCACCAGCTGTTCCTCGCTCCAGCGGCCCAGGCCATCGCGCTGATCGCCGCGCAGATTCTTGGCGATCCAGCCTTCCAGGGGCGCGCTACCGGCCAAGAAGTCCTTGCCGTCGGCGGGGGAGAGCGCCTTCTCCTGCATGGTGAAGGCGCGCGGGGTGTGGCAGGCGCCGCAGTGGCCGAGGCCTTCCACCAGGTAGGCACCGCGGGCCACCACCGGGTCCTGGTCCGGGGCGGGCTGGAATTGCACCACCTCGGGGGCGAACAGTTGGCGCCAGATCGCCAGCGGCCAGCGCATGGACAGCGGCCAGGGGATGTCGCTGTCGCGATTGGCCTGGGCGACTGGCGTTACCCCGTGCATGAAGTAGGCATAGAGGGCGCGCATGTCCCCTTCGGTCACCCGGGCGTAGGACGGATAGGGCATGGCTGGATAGAGGGTATGCCCCTCCTTGGCGATGCCCTGGCGGATGGCGGCGTCGAAGTCGGCGAAGCTGTAGTCGCCGATGCCGGTCTGCCGATCCGGGGTGATGTTGGTGGAATAGAGGGTGCCGATGGGCGTCTGCATGGGCAGGCCGCCGGCGAAGGGCTGGCCGCCCGGCGCCGTGTGGCAGGCCACGCAGTCGCCGGCCCGGGCCAGGTATTCGCCTTTCTTGACCAAGGCCGGGTCCGAGTCTTCGGCGGCTTGGGCCGTCATGGCCAGGCCGGTGCCCAGCAGCAGGGTCGCGAGGGTACGGAAGATCATGGGCGCGCCTCTCATGCCTGCACCAGCGGGCCGGGATTCTTCAGGTATTGCTCGCGGATGGCCCGCGCCGCCCAGTAGGTCAGGGCCGCCACCAGGCCGGTGGGGTTGTAGCCCAGGCCTTGGGGAAAGGCCGAGGCGCCCGGCACGAAGACGTTGTGCACGTCCCAGCTCTGCAGGTAGCGATTGACCGCGCTGGTCTTGGGATCGGTACCCATGATGGCGCCACCGTTGAGGTGGGTGGTCTGGTAGCTGGCGGTGTTGAAGTGGCTACCGAAGTCCTTGACCGAAACGCTGATGTGCTCGGGATTCATGGCCTCGGCGATCTTCTTCATCTTGGCGGCCATGAAGCGGGTCATGCGGATGTCGTTGTCCTTCCAGTCGAAGGTCATGCGCAGCAGCGGCTGGCCGTAGACGTCGCGGTAGGTGGGGTCCAGGTCCAGGTAGTTGTCGCGGTAGGACTGGTGCGCACCGTGGGCGTCCATCGACAGCTGGTGGTTGTAGTAGCCGGCCTGGGCCTTTTTCCAGGCGCTGCCCCACTGCGGCGCGCCGGGCGGATTGGCCGCCCCGGCGATGGGCCGGGTGCCGGCCTGGTTGACCCACATGGGTGAGCCGCCGACGAAGCCATGGGGGCCGTGGTCGAAGTTGTCGGCGTTGAAGTCGTCCACCGCCACGCCATTGCCACCGGCACCGATGAAGGGATTGGTGTGGTGCTGATCCTTGCGGAAGAAGGCCTTGATGGTGGCCATGTTCTGATAGGCGAAGTTGCGCCCGACCACACCCTCGCCGGTCTTGGGATCATAGGGCTGGCCGATGCCCGACAGCAGCATCAGGCGCACGTTGTTGAACTGGAAGGCGGCGAGGATGACGATGTCGGCCGGCTGCTCCAGCTCCTGGCCCTGGGCGTCCAGGTAGGTCACCCCGGTGGCCTTCTTGCCGGTGCTGTCCAGGTTCACCTTGAGCACATGGGCCTGGCTGCGCAGCTCGAAGCGTGGCTCCTGCTTGAGCGCCGGCAGGATGTTGAGATTCGGCGAGGCCTTGGAATACATGTAGCAGACGTAGCCGCTGCAGTAGCCGCAGAAGTTGCAGGGGCCCATCTGGCACCCGTAGGGGTTGGTGTAGGGGCCCGAGGTATTGGCCGAGGGCAGGTTGTAGGGGTGATAGCCCACCTCCCGCGCGGCCTGCTCGAACAGCTGCGCCGAGACGGTGTTCTTCTGCGCCGGCAGCGGGAAGTCGCTGGAGCGATCCGCGGCATAGGGATTGCCGCCCTTGCCGTCCCCCACTACCTGGCCCTTGATGCTCCAGGCGGTCCCCGAGGTGCCGAACACCTTCTCGGCGAAGTCGAAGTAGGGCTCCAGTTCGGCGTAGCTGACGCCGAAGTCCTGGATGGTCATGCCGTCGGGGATGAAACCCTTGCCGTAGCGTTCCTCGTAGTGACTGCGCAGGCGCAACTCCACCGGATCGACCCGGAAGTGCACCCCCGACCAGTGCAGGCCGGCGCCGCCCACGCCATCGCCCGGCAGGAAGACACCCAGTTGGCGGTTGGGCAGGGCGACGTCATTCACGCTGTGGCGGATGGTGACGGTTTCCTTGGAGACATCGACGAACAGCTTCTTGCGGATGCTGTAGGTGAGTTCGTCGATCACCTGGGGATAGGAACCGTCGGGATAGGTGTCACGGTAGGCGCCACGTTCCAGGGCCACCACGTCCAGGCCGGCCTCGGTCAGTTCCTTGGCCATGATGGCCCCCGTCCAGCCGAAGCCGACGATCACCACGTTCTTGCTTGGCAGTACCTTGGCCATCAGCCGCGCTCCCCGCGAATGGAGACGGGGGGCAACGGATAGCGTTCGTCGCGCTCCACCCAGTCCATGAAGTCGGCGCGGGCGCCGGGAAAATTCACCAGTTTCCAGCCGACCAGTTCCTTGTTGCCGCCGTGCAGCGGATCGCAATAGAAGCCTTCCTTGGTGTTCTGCAGCAACTGGGCGAAGAACAGCTTGGCTGGCACCCCCTCCAGGGCGGCGTCACCGCTTTCCAGGGCCTTGAGGGTCTCGTCCTGCTCGCGGGCGGCGAGCGCGGCGAAGGGCTTGCCGTGCCGCTGTCCGGTCCAGCGATCCACGGCGGCGATCCCCAGGCGGTAGAGGTCCTGGGGCACCAGGCGACTCTGGTAGCCCATCTCCGGCGCGGCATCGGCGGCGAAGGGCCCCTGCATGTACCAGAGGCCCCCACGGGCATAGGCGGTCTGCATCTGCCGATCGATGAATTCCGCGGCACCGGCTTCCAGCGCCCCCGGCCCCAGTTCGTCCGCTGGAATCAGGCGGGCTACCGCGGCCTGCACGAAGGCCCATTCCTCGGCGGTGAAGAACACGGGCTGATAGTGATCCGCCTGCGGACTGCTGCCGGGTTTGCTGGCCGGCGTCGGGGCGGCCAGGGCCAGGCCCGAGGTTGCACCGCCCGCCAGGGCGACCACGGGAATCAGGCTCAGGGACTTGCGCAAGAAGTCGCGGCGGGCCGGGACGGAATCGTCTGCGGACATGGTCAGGGTCTCATCAGGTGCCCGGCGTGGAAGCCCAGGGCTCATGGTTAGCTAGCTAATGTGTTGGAATATTACCAACATCTGCTGGCCCCGGTTACATTTTGTCGCAGGTGTGCAGAGGGCTGGGGACAGAGCAAGTTCCCTTGATCCTGGTTGCCGGGCGCACAGCAGGCAGATCGCGGTCCAGGACCCTGCCTGAGCAGCGGATGGCCCAGGAAAGGCTTCGCGAAAGGCGCCGTCCTCCATCGCCTGGCCAGGTTCGAGCGGCGTCAAGAGGCTGCTGGTCCCATGCCGGGTCGCGGGGTTACCTAAGGTTCCACCTTTTAATGCACCACTATGGTGCCAGTTGCACCAAGTGATACCTAACGAAGCAGGCCATGACGGCAGTGACGTCCAAAAATAATCGCTTTGCACATCATATGGTTAGCGCGATATCTGCATGGCATGCCGCTTTTTCGCCGCTTTCCGCGAGGCATTGCACCCTTTGAGTTCAATGTGTGCTGATTTCAGCGAGGATGGCGCGCAAGTTGCACTCGGGAGGCTTTCCGTTGTCAGGTAACACCTTATGTCCAACGTAGAATGCAACCTCTCTCCGGCGCTCAAACCGCGCCATGTGACCATGCTGTCCATCGCCGGCGTGATCGGTGCCGGTCTGTTCGTCGGCTCCGGTCATGCCATCGCCGCGGCCGGCCCCGCCGTGCTGCTGGCCTACGCCCTGGCCGGCACCCTGGTGGTGCTGGTCATGCGCATGCTGGGTGAAATGGCCGTCGCCTCGCCCGATACCGGTTCCTTCTCGTCCTATGCCCAGCAGGGCATCGGGCGCTGGGCCGGCTTCACCATCGGCTGGCTGTACTGGTGGTTCTGGGTGCTGGTGATTCCGCTGGAGGCCGTGGCCGCCGCCGC
>Ga0157371_10004130_pt1 | contig 12806 bp, 8 predicted proteins | sample C45metaG_FD_113462 | JGI IMG/M metagenome (GOLD analysis project Ga0157371, IMG submission 113462) | Corn rhizosphere microbial communities from Kellogg Biological Station, Michigan, USA - C4-5 metaG | ecosystem: Host-associated > Plants > Roots > Rhizosphere > Soil | place: USA: Michigan... | reverse complement strand
TTTTACAACAGAAATGGAGAAAAGGTTTTAAATGACCAGATCAATAACTCAAGAGATGATTTAAATGCAACTGATTTAGCTCCTCTGGGAAATGCCGTTCCTAAATACTACGCTTCATGGACTAATAACTTTAAGTATAAAAACTTTGACCTGACAGTATTTTTAAGAGGAAAGTTTGACTTTGATATTCTGAATACCACTGCGCTTAGTTATGCGAACAAAACCTGGAGCGGAAACCTTTTAAAAGAGACATTTACTAAGTATAATCAAATCAATGATACTTATATGTATTCTGATTATTATTTGGAAAGTGGAAGTTTTGTAAAGATTGATGAGATCACCCTTGGTTATAACTTCAAACTTAATGTAAAAGGACTGAGAAATCTTAGAGTTTATGCAACTGGTCAGAACTTAGCAACCTTTACTAAATACTCTGGTAATGATCCTGATTTTGTTCTGGATAACGGTATAGGCCGTGAATTTGACGGAAAAGCATTAGGTATTGATACAAGAGGGCCATACCCAAGTACCCGTTCGTTCTTGTTCGGAATAAATGTTGGATTTTAATATATCAAAAAATGAAAAGTAAATCACTTATATATACTGTATTAGCAGGCGTTTTGTGCTTAACAAATGCATGTACAAAGCTTGATGAGAATGCTTATGATGTCATCATAGCTGATGATTTCTATAACAATAAAACAGAAGTTTTATCGGCCGTACTAAGGCCATATACACATGCAAATGCATGGGTTAGTCCTTCAGGACAAGATGGATGGTGGCGACTTGCTGAACTTTCAGGAGATCAGTTAGCATGGCCAACCAAGGGTCGTCATGGTGAAGATGGAGGTAAATGGAAAAGATTACACTATCATACCTGGACAGTAGATGAGGATGGAATCAACAGAGCCTGGGTTTTAATGTACTGGGGTATGGGATTATGCAACAGCCCTATTGAAAACCTGGAAAGCCAAAGTATTACCAAAATGGGAATTACGGAAACAGAAAAACAATCTTATATAGCTGAATTGAAATTGCTTAGGGCATTTCATTATCTGAAATTGATGGATTTGTTTGGTAATATACCTGTAGTTACAAAAATTGGTGAACCTGCAAAACCAGAAACATTATCCAGAAAAGAAGTATTTGAATTTATCGAACGTGAGATAAAAGAAAATATCGAGAAGGCGCCTAAGCTATCCAGAGAAATGATGGGCAGAATGTCGCAGGCTGGTGGATACGCAATGTTAACAGAGCTTTACTTAAATGCTGAGGCGTGGACAGGTACTCCTCGTTGGGATGATTGTATCGCTGCTGCTAATAAATTGATTAGCGGTGAAGCTGGAAGTCAGAATGGAACTATGGCTTTAGATCCTAACATAACCGATCAGTTTGTGCCAACCAACGATCTTTCTAAAGAAGCAATTTTCTCTGTAGCTTACAATTATACTATAGCCAATTTTGAGCCTTCATGGCCTTCAGAATTTTATCACTTCAAACAGCAGGAAATTTACGGTGGTGGCCGTAATGGTAATGATGGTATTGTTGTTGTTCCTGGAGTTTATACCACATTTAAAGATGCAGATTTGCGCAAAAAAGAATGGTTGCTTCAAGGTAAAATGGTGAAATTTTCAGACGGAAAAACACCTGTTTTGGCTTCTGAAGAATATAAAGATGAGCAATTGGAATTTGTTGACTATATCCGTAAAGCAAAATCAGGATCAACTGTTTCAACTATGAGTGAAGGCGAGGAAAACAGTGGTGTTCGTTTTAACAAATACAAACTAGGTAATCAGGTTGCAGGTCCGGGTGGCGTGCCAGCTATTAATGTGAACTACAACAATACCGACTGGAATATTTATCGTTTAACATGGATCTATTTTGCAAAAGCAGAAGCAATTATGCGTAAAAACGGTGGTGTTGCAAACGCTGAAGCTGTACAGTTAGTTAACGATAGTAAAAAACGTGCATTTACTGATGCAGAATGGGCTGCTAACGCATACACTACATCAACGCTTACACTTGATGAGTTACTTGCTGAACGCGGACGTGAGTTTATCTTTGAAGGTTTCAGAAGAGACGACTTAATTCGTTTTGGTAAATTTGCTACAGGATCATGGTGGGATCATACACCTACCAATGCAAACAAGGCATTATACCCAATTCCTCAGCAACAACGTAATTTAAACGTGAACTTGAGTCAGAACCCAGGTTATAATTAAACAATAATTCATTAGGATTTCCTAAGTATTAAGAACGGGCGATTGTTAAAAACAATTGCCCGTTCTGTTTTAAAAGTTATTTTATTTTCCTATTATTGGGATACTAAATCGTTTTAAACCAAATATAAACCCCCTTATTTAGGTAATAAGGGATAACCACACACAAATGAAACTAAAAACTATTTTAATCGCATTTGTATTGCTCCTGAATGTTGCATATGCGCAACAATCCGATCTGGTGCAGTACGTAAATACCCTGCAGGGTACCAATTCCAAGCATGAGCTTACCAGAGGAAACACTTATCCTACAACAGCACTACCTTTTGGCATGCACACCTGGACTCCACAAACAGGAAATAATGGAGATGGCTGGAAATACCAATATTTTAAGAAAACCATTCGTGGTTTTCAACAAGCGCACCAATGCAGCTCATGGACAAATGATTATTGTGTGTTTTCTTTAATGCCGGTTACAGGTAAACTAACGGTAAATGAAAATGATCGTCAAACAGCTTTTGATCATAAGAATGAAATAGCAAAGCCTAATTACTACAAGGTAAAACTTGATAATAACATTGTAACAGAAATAGCTCCTACAGAACGAGGAGCACACCTGCGCTTTACGTTTCCAAAAAATGGTAAAAGCTATCTAATATTGGATGGCTACACAGGTTTAAGTGAGGTAAAGATCTATCCTAAAGAAAAGAAGATTACAGGGTATGTTCATAACGGCCGGATAAGAGAGGACCTTAACAGTTATTTCGAAATCATTTTTGATAAGCCATTTGTAAATTATGGTACCTGGGATAATACTAATAACACAATATCAGAAGGTACTTTAACAGCTCAAGGTAAGGGAAAAGGTGCTTATATCGAGTTTAAACAAGGCGAAACAGTGCAGGCGAAAACAGCATCATCATACATCAGTGAAGACCAGGCAAGCCTAACTTTAAAAAATGAATTGGGTAAGTTTAAAACTCTTGATCAAACAAAAGCAGCTGCTGCAAAAATATGGAATGATCATCTTGGTAAAATTCTGGTAGAAGGTGGGGCTGAAGAAGATAAAGCTACATTCTATTCCTGCTATTTCAGAGCAAGCTTGTTCTCTAGACAATTCTTTGAATATGATAAAGATGGTAAGCCTTATTATTTTAGTCCGTATGATGGTAAAGTACACCAGGGATACATGTTTACCGATACCGGTTTCTGGGATACCTTCCGTGCACAGTTTCCATTAAATACCATTATGCAACCTACGATGCATGGTCGCTATATGCAGGCAATGCTTGACGCGCAGGAGCAGTGCGGCTGGCTTCCGTCCTGGTCATTCCCCGGAGAGGGGGGGAGTATGATAGGTAATCATGCTATTTCTTTATTTGCCGATGCCTGGGCAAAAGGAATCAAAACATTTAATCCTGAGCAGGCATTAAAAGCATATCTTCATGAAGCAACAAATAAAGGGCCATGGGGACCAGCCAACGGCCGTCATGGCTGGAAAGAATACTATGAGCTAGGTTATGTCCCTTATCCGGAATATAGAGAGGCAACTGCAAAAACATTAGAATATGCGTATGATGATTTTTGTGGATATAACCTCGCAAAAATGACCAATAATGATTTCTACGCTGATGTATTTAGCAGGCAAATGTATAATTATAAAAATGTTTATGATCCGGCAACGCGTTTTATGCGCGGTAAACAAAAGGATGGTAAATGGGTTCCTAATTTTGATCCTATTGAATGGGGAGGGCCTTTTACCGAAGGTAATGCGTGGCATTATCAGTGGTCAGTATTTCAAGACGTTCAAGGGTTAATTAACCTTATGAAAGGGGAGAAGAACTTTACTGCCAAATTGGATTCTGTATTTACTGAACCAAACAAAGTTAAGGTGGGAACTTATGGCGGGTTGATTCACGAAATGACTGAGATGGTGATGGCCAACCTTGGCCAGTATGCACATGGCAATCAGCCAATACAGCATATGATTTATCTATACAATTATGCCGGAGAACCTTGGAAAGCCCAATTCCATGCACGTGATGTAATGTATAAACTTTATAATGCTACAGAAGATGGATATCCTGGCGATGAGGATCAAGGACAAACCTCTTCCTGGTATGTACTAAGTGCTATGGGTTTTTATAGCGTTTGTCCGGGTACAGATCAATATGTTATCGGGAGTCCCATGTTTAAAAAGATTACTATCACTCTTGAAAACGGCAAGAAATTTATAATAGAAGGAAACAACAATAACAAAGAAAACTTTTACATTAGTACAGCAACGCTGAATGGGAAAGCGTACACCAAAAATTATATCACACATAGTGATATTACCAATGGAGGTGTATTAAAATTTGAAATGACTAATAAACCTAATTTGCAAAGAGGCCTTTCTGCTGATGATAAGCCTTTTTCTTTATCAAAATAAAACATGAAACGAAGAATCTTTTTACAAAACACAGGGCTGCTGGCAGCTGGCCTTATGGTAGACAAAGTATCATTTGCAGCGGCACCTGATTTTCCTGTTGTCAGAGTACCGGAATCAAAAAGACACTTTCAAAGTAAAGCTGTAGAAAGTGCAATAGCCGAATTCAAAAAGAATGTTAAGAACAAGGAATTAGGATGGTTGTTTGAGAACTGCTTCCCTAACACCTTAGATACTACTGTAACTTATACAGAACAAAATGGTAAGCCAGATACTTATGTTATCACAGGTGATATTGATGCGATGTGGCTGCGTGACAGTACTGCACAGGTAACTCCATACTTATCTCTTGTAAAGGATGATAAAAAACTGCACGACATGATTGCAGGTGTAATTAATCATCAGATAAAGTGTATCCATAAGGATCCGTATGCCAACGCATTTTATGGTGATGAAACAAAAGAGGGAGAGTGGAAAACCGATATTACAGACATGAAGCCTGGTATTCATGAGCGTAAGTGGGAAATCGATTCATTGTGCTATCCAATCCGGTTAAGTTATCAGTATTGGACCTTAACAAAAGATACTGCTCCATTTGATACTACCTGGAGAGATGCAATTGCCTTAATTGTTAAAACTTTTAAAGAGCAGCAAAGAAAAAATGGTCAGGGCCCTTACCATTTTCAGCGTAAAACATCATGGGCTACAGATGGCGTGCCACTAAGTGGATACGGATACCCTGTAAAACCGGTTGGGCTAATCTGCTCTTCTTTCCGTCCAAGTGACGATGCAACCATTTATAATTTTCTAATTCCATCAAACTTCTTTGCGGTAATCAGTTTAAAACAAGCAGCACAAATATTAAAGGCTGTAAACAAAGACACTGCTCTGGCAAATGAATGTTTGGCTTTGGCAACCGAAGTTGAAAATGCCTTACAGAAATATGCTGTTGTAACACATCCTCAGTTTGGTAAAGTATATGCCTTTGAGGTGAACGGGTACGGCAGTTTTAATATTATGGACGATGCTAATGTGCCAAGTTTACTGGCACTTCCTTATTTAGGTGCAGTAAAGCATAATGATCCAGTGTATGTTAATACGCGTAAACTAATTCTTTCATTAGAAAACCCTTTCTATTTTGAAGGCAAGGCCGGAAAAGGGATTGGCAGTCCACATACAGGATTAGATAAGATCTGGCCAATTAGTGTTGTAATGCGAGGATTAACAAGTAATAATGATGCAGAGATTAAGCAATGTTTGCAAACATTACAAAACTGCCATGGCGGTACAGGATTTATGCACGAATCCTTTAATAAAGATGATGCTAAGGACTTTACCAGATCCTGGTTTGCATGGTCAAACACAATTTTTGGGGAACTACTTTGGAAAATTTACAAAGAGAAACCTCACCTTTTGGTATAAGAACTAGAATAGTTAAATATAAAAGGCACCCTGTTAAATCAATAGGGTGCCTTTTATATTTAAAGCGATGCAATATTCAGATTATGCAAAATCGCAATTTTCAACAACCAAAGTTGCTGCGCCTAAAAGTTCAGATTCAGAAGCAAGACCCGAGACTTTAATTTCTGTATGCTCCGCCAATCTGGGGATACAAAATTCGTTGATTGCCTGTTGTATTGGTGCCATTAAAAATTTACCTGCTGCAGCTCCTCTTCCACCTAAAACTATGAGTTCCGGATTCATAATATGGATCAATGTGGCAATTCCTTTTCCTATTAAAAATGCGGCATCAGACAAGATTGAAATGGCTAAAGGATCTCCAGCTCTTGCCGCGTCCAGAAAATGATCTCCGGGCAATCTCGATTCATCCTTAAATAAATTTTCCATGCTTGAGCTTACCCCTTCTGCCATTTCAGATTTAGCTCTTTCGACCAGAACTAACAATGAAGTATCTACTTCCAGACATCCTCTTTTACCGCAGGAGCATAATTTGTTACTTTGAGCTAAAGGGATATGACTAAATTCACCAGCATACCCATTATGCCCTTTAAATAAGCTGCCGTTAATGATCATTCCAAGGCCAATTCCCCAGCCAATATTTATAACCATAATATCATTAAAGCCTCTTCCAATCCCAAATTTTAATTCTGCGAAAGCAATTAAGCTGGAGTCATTTTCAATAAATACGGGTAAACCAATGGATTTCTTTAAATAGTCTCTTAGTCCTTTTTCTTCCGGAGATTTAAGAAAGGTATAATTAACCCCTTGTTCTGCATTCACAAAACCCGGCATCCCTATGCCAATACCCAGGAACTGATCTGATGAAATTCCTGAAAGTTTTATATTGGATCTGATGAATTGAATTAATTTGGTCAAAGCATCAGCATCCTCAGCTAAACTGAGGGATAGGGTATAAGTTAAATTTTGAGGTCTGTTTAACAAATCATAAATAACCATTCGGGTTACTAACTGATCCATAGCCACAGCAATGATGTACATTTGCTTTTGTGGGTTTAATGAAAAAGTGAGGGGTCTTCGGCCACCGCTTGAAGGGGCAAGTCCATGTTCAAGAACATAACCATCTTTTACCAAATCATTAACTGCATTGGTAATTAATGGTAAACTTTTATTACTGAGAGAACTCAATTCAGTTAAAGTGAGCATTTTGCCATAATACAGCTGTTTGATCACTTCTTTTCTCAAGATGTGGTACTTTCTAATTGTTGCGGTCATGATGTATGTTTTCCATAGGCTGGTAAAGCCAAGAATATGCCAGTTAAAATATTAATGCGCATAAGACTAAGGATAGCCGTTTAATTTACTATTGGGTTATTAATGTTCACAAATGAACAGCATTGTACAATTTTGAACAGCTCAATCGTTCCAGCACTTTGCGTTGTCTAAAATAATGAAAATTATTATATTTACCCACCTCTTTAAATTTGCACATTAACCGGGTCAATTTATTATACAAACCCCCTTTACAAGACAAATTTTTTGTATATCATTAAAACTGGTATCTTTAGAGTCTTATTAGCGCCTAATAGTGAACGATTTATCTGCATTTAATTGGTCTCTCAAACGAACTCTAGCGAACGTATCTGATCCTATTGAAAGGGCCAAGGTAACTGTGTTTTTTATTGTTTTCCTATTAAATTTTCCAAAAATTGGGCTATCAGTTACTGACCATTTAATCAGCCATAGCTATAATAAGCTTATTGATGATTTAGTTTCACTCCTAATTACACTGCTAGTACTTAAACTGTTACTCTACAGACCCGAAACTGTAAAGGTATTAATACATATTGCCTTAATAGCAATCACCACCTTTATCATAAGAGACTTACTTTTTCATACTGTAAGCATACCCATCATGCAAGATATTTTTATGGCCATGACCTTTAGTTTCTATGGGCTGGGCCGGCGGTGGGGTATTACTTATTGCTCAATTTTTACAGTAGGAATGTGCTTTGCACTTACTCATCGTGGAAATGATTTTATGGTTCTTAATAGCCAATTCGACAATCATACAATTTCAATATTCATAATTGGAATCAATTTTATTGCTATAGCAGCATCTCATTATTATTTTTATAGTGTTTTGTATGGGACTCTTAATGAGAAAAGGGTACTTAACGAAGAACTTCAGCTTACTGTTAAATCTAAAACAGATTTTCTCTCTACCATGTCTCACGAATTAAGAACTCCCTTGAATTCTGTGATAGGTATGTCTAACGTTTTATTAAGTGATAATCCTAATAAAGAGCAAAAAGAAAATCTTGATGTACTTAAATTCTCAGCTGAGAGCTTGCTGTCGTTGATAAACAATATTTTAGATTTCAATAAAATAGATTCAGGAAAAATAGAGCTGGAATCTATCCCTTTTGATATCTCTACTTTGATAAAAAATGCTTGTGCCGGCTTTGGGGCCAAGGCGGGAGAAAAGAAGCTAAATTACCACGTTCAAATAGACAAGCAGATTGGAAAGCAGCAAGTAATTGGTGACCCAACGAGACTTGTTCAGATTATTTTTAACCTGGTAAGTAATGCCATTAAATTTACCCATAAGGGGATGGTGGAAGTACGTGCAATTATCAGAAGAAAAAACCAGGATGGTATTATAATAAGGTTTTCGGTTAAAGATACAGGTATAGGTATAAGTCCGGAAAAACAAAAAATAATATTCGAACCTTTTTTGCAAGCATCAAAAAGTATTACCAGAAATTTTGGTGGTACAGGATTAGGTCTTTCCATTGTAAAGCACTTGTTGGAACAGATGGGAAGTAAAATAGTTATAGATAGTGAGGCGGGTAAAGGAACAAGATTCTATTTTGATATTAAATATGCAACCGCTGAACTTGAGGTTGATTTAGCAGATACAACAGAGGAGAAAGAAGTGGATATTGACCAGCTAAAAATCCTTCTGGCCGAAGATAATGCAATGAATATATTGTTCATGAAAAAACTCCTGTCGACCTGGAATGCTCAGATTGAAATTGCCGAAAATGGAGAAGAAGCTGTAAGATTAGCTACTGAAAATGACTTTAATGTAATATTAATGGATTTGAACATGCCGGTAATGGATGGATATGCAGCAACTAAAATGATCAGAAAAATAGCAGATCCAAACAAATCCAATGTTCATATTATTGCACTTACCGCTTCGGCATCTGATGAGGTAAGAGAAAAAATAGAGGAGTGCAAAATGGATGATTATTTGAGTAAGCCCTTTCAGCCAGAAGAGTTAAGAGGGAAATTACAGATTGTTCAGGAGCGCATTACAAAGTTCGATACTTTTTAATACGCTTTATTACATTTTACTTTCAACGGTTTTTATCATCTTTTCAAGAAGCTTAAATATTCCTGTAAGGGTGTTTTCTGTAGCAGAGTTGGCCATAATAATATAGGCAACATTTTTATCCTTGTTAATTAAGGTATAACAGTAAAAAGTACCAGCAGAACCAGCATGTTCAGATGAATGCTTATCTGGCATATTTACATTAAGCCATCCTACTGAATAATCCTTCAATCCATAATGCAGGTAATTGTAAGTTTCAGGCTTTAAGAAATTACTTTTACCTCTTAAACCCGATAGGTTTAGCTGAACAAATTTAATATAATCTGCCAATGGCATACTTATGTCGCCGGCAGGTTCAATCAAATTTAGATTGTAATCTGTATGAGAAGATAGAGACGTTAATTTGTTATTTTCAATCCAATGTCCCCAGGGCTGATTTACATCTGTTCTGTTTGGCCAGCCTAACTTATATCGTAAATGAAGTTTTTTTGAAAGTATCTCATCAAGCAACCTTTCCCATGTTTTTCCGCTGGCTTTTTCAAGCATGGCAGCGGCAACACTGTATCCGGCATTTGAGTAATTATAGGTTTCATTATTTTTTTCAAGCGCATCATTGCTGATCAGATATTTTACAAACAATTTGCGTTGCTCATCCTTAGTACCGGTAAATTTAGGTAATGATTGAAACTCAGGACCACTGGTATAGGGTTTAACATGTGCTCTGTGAGACAAAAGATCGAGGAGTGTAATTTCATAAAAAGCAGGATTTGCATCTTTCTTCCATTCGGGAAATAAGGAGAAAAACTTCGTGCTCCAAGTAATCTTTTTGTTCTCAACCAGGTAACCAGCAATAAAACCGGTTATTGCCTTTGTGTTAGAGCCCAGATGAAAGTAATCATCAGCCTGAGCTTTTGTTTGATCATTTTGAACGTCGGATTGCCTAAAGCCGATTACATTTTTTATCAATACACTGTCGGCAGTAAGGGCGGCATAACTTAATTCAGGGATCTCATTTTTAACCCTTATACTATCTGCAAAATGAGTCAGCTCCTGACCTTTTACAGAAGAGAACAGAAACGCGAGAATAAAGATCCCTATGATTTGCTTCATTACAATTCACTTACACCGCCTGAGCCTATTACTGTTTTTTCGATAGTAGGATTTCCAGTGTAATAAACCTTACCAGAGCCACTTATAAATGCTTTAATCGTGCCATCAGTTTTGATGCTTACAGTGCCAGATCCACTAATTCTTGCTGATAATCTGTTGGTTGTTAATGCTTTTCCGTTTAAATTTCCTGATCCGCTGATAGTAACCTGAACTACGTCTGTCTTACCACTTATGTTGAGATCACCAGAACCACTGATAACTCCGGTTAATTTGTCCGCAGTAATGTTTGCTTTTATACTGCCAGAACCACTAAGAGTAGTTGTAAATTCGCCGCTGGTTAATGCACCAGATACTATTATACTCCCATTGCCGCTCATTGTTAGGCTGGTAATGTCTTTTGCCGTTACATATGCAGTAATGGTTTTACCTTCATACTTTTTTGCCCAGCTTGTCCAGCTTGTTTTTGGGCGAATTACCAGAATGTTACCCTTAACTTCGCTTACTAAAGTAGAAATAGCCTCTGCATCACCCTCAAACTTTAAACTTTCGGTATTACCCATTTTAATAACAACATTGATTGGACCTCCTGCGGCAACACCGGTGAAGTTTTTTACATTTCTGTCATCAGAAGATGGAGCGTAGATTTTAGCAAACGAGGCTGTGGTACTAACATAATTTTTAGAAATTGCATTAAAGCCTACCATACATAACATGGAGGCAAACAAAAATGTCTTTTTCATTTTTTAAATTTTATATGCTTAAATAAACGAATTAATATTTAAAAGCGTGTGTATAAGGCAAGCTGAATTGCATGGTTCATAGTAGAGTTATTTAAACCTTTGGAAGTTTGGTTTAAATAACCAGCTTCAATATCCAGTTTTTTACTCAATCTATATCCTACTGCGCCATAAGCCCTATTTTGATCAAATGTATGGCCATTTAGATCTTCTTTATTCTGAAGGTTTAAAAAGACCTCATTTTGTAATGCTACAAACGGGCCTTTATCAAAGTTCTCCTGCCCTTTTTTTAGTGGAACAATAAACCTTAAGAAATATCTGAAACGTTGAGAGAACAGATCATCCTTTCCATATCTTTCAATAAATCGTTGTTCTGTTCTAAATCTGTGGCTGGTAAGTATCGTGCTAATTTTGTGTTTATAGATATATTGCTGCCATATCCTGTGTTCAGTTAATCTATTGTCACTAACCCCTATTAACTGGGTAAAAGTTTCATTTAATAAGTAGCCTAATGTTACTTCATTTTTGTTGTTAATGTAGTAGGTTAATCCGGGCCTGAACATGAAATTCCTTAGCTGTTCCCAGTTGTTGGCACTTCTCAGCTGAACATCCAGATGTGCACCCCATTTATCATTTATCTTGGTGGTATTCATTAAGAATAACCAGCCACTGTTTTGTTGTACGATCTGGGCAATGCCCGTAGTGCAAAAGAAACATAACGCAGTTAGCAAGAATAAGGATAGGCGCATAAAATTAGTGTTCAAATTGTGTGTGTTGCTAAAATATGAACAATATTTTAAAGATCAGTGTTTTACCCTGGCAATAATTGAATTGCCAAAGAATATCAATCTGGCTGTGGGTAATTGAATTTATCTTTATTTCAATATTTAATTTGCAGGATTTCTAAATTTAATTACTTTTGCCCCACTCAGGTAATTTTATAATTACCGTTAGCCATGGGGGATTAGCTCAGCTGGCTAGAGCGCTTGCCTGGCAGGCAAGAGGTCAGCGGTTCGACTCCGCTATTCTCCACTACTTAAAAGCCTTTCAGTTAATGCTGAGAGGCTTTTTTGTTGGTCTCGGCTTCTAGTTCTTGATTTCAAAAAATGAAATGTGCTTTAAATGTGCACGGAACCTGACCATAACAACAAATGCTATGGTAACCATCAAAATCTTTCTGGATAAACGAAAAATCACCAAGGAAGAGACCTACCCACTAAACTTTAGGATTTACTATTGAGGTAAATCCGCCACTCGCTCTACTAAAACCTATCTCAAAGAAGATCAATGGGATCATAGGTTCCGAAATCTCCAATCATTGGAAAATATAATGATTGGAACGAGGGTGTTGCGCTTACACTTTCCCCTTCCGCTGAATTTTATGCGTTTGAACACGAAAAACAAGACTCAAGAAAGCTATCTGCATAATATAAAAAGATGAGCAGCAGTATGCCCTCCGCTAAAACCAACAGGACAAGCTTTACTCACAGGAGTGGCTTTAATTGTATAATTTAGTTCCATCGTTGCATTGTAAAGACCGATAGTATTTAGCA